>FUFK010040222.1_pt1 | contig 66268 bp, 61 predicted proteins | sample 1021851 | NCBI WGS metagenome assembly FUFK01 (sample SAMEA51879418, study PRJEB19060) | metagenome | reverse complement strand
TGGATTTATAGAACAATAAAAAAACTTCCAAAAAGTTTGAAAATTATAGAATCTATTTTAAGAAAAGCTGAGTCAAGTGCTAAAAAATTCTTTTTACCTACAACGGTTTTTGAAGATCTAGGTTTTAGATATTTTGGGCCAGTTGATGGTCATAACATCGAAGAAATGATAGAAATTTTGGAAAATATAAAAGATTATGATAGTCCTGTTGTGTTGCATACAATTACAAAAAAAGGAAAGGGTCTTGATTACGCTGAGGATAATCCAATCAAATATCATGGAGTTAAAGAAAAGAAAAAAGATGATGCAGTTGTTAAAGTTCAAGCTCCAATATATCAGAATGTTTTTGGAGAAGTGATATGTGATTTAGCAGAAAAAAATAAAAATATAGTTGCAATAACTGCTGCAATGAGAGAAGGGACTGGATTGGTTGAGTATTCTTCAAGATTTCCTGAAAGATTCTATGATGTTGGTATCGCTGAAGGTCATGCAGTAACTTTTAGTGGCGGGCTATCAACGGAAGGAAAAATTCCTGTTGTTGCAATTTATTCAACCTTTCTTCAAAGAGCCTTTGATCATATAATTCATGATATTGCTTTACAAAATTTACCTGTCATTTTTTGCATGGATCGTTCTGGTTTAGTTGGTGAGGATGGTGCAACTCATCACGGTGTTTTAGATATTTCTTATTTAAGATGTATTCAAAATATTATTATTTCAGCACCAAAAGATGGAAATGAGTTAAGAGATTTGCTTTATACTGCAACTTTAAATACAACTAAACCATTTACCATAAGATACCCTAAAGAACAGTCAGTAAAATTTGAAGAGAAATCTCCACAAAAGATTGAAATAGGCTCATGGGAGGTATTAACAGAAGGAAGTGACATGCTTATTTTAGCAGTCGGATCAATGGTAAGTAAGAGCTTAGAAATACATAGTATGCTAATGGAAAAAGGTATTTCCTCAGAGGTAGTTAATTGTAGATTTATCAAACCTATGGATGAAAATTATTTAAATGAATCTTTACCAAAATATAAATTAGTTGTTACAATTGAAGAAGGTGTGACAGATGGTGGATTTGGTGAAGGAGTAATAAACTGGTCAAATAAAAAGAATATTGAAAATTCTATTTTAACATTAGGTGTTCCAAACAGGTTTGTAGATCATGGACCAAGAAATATTTTATTAGAAGAAATAGGTTTAGATTCAATGACTTTATTCGAAAAGATTTATAATTTTTCAAGGAAATCAAATGAGTAAAAAAGTTGAAAGAAAAGGTAGTTTTAAAAGCATTAGTGGTGATGAATTGAAGGACTTTTACTCATCATCCAATAATGAAAAAAACTATAATATTGATCCAGGAAGTTTCCCATATACTAGAGGTATTCATAAGAATATGTATCGGGGAAAATTATGGACCATGAGACAATTTTCAGGATTCAGTACCCCAGAAAAAACTAATGAACGATACAAATATTTACTTAAAAATGGTCAAACTGGCTTATCTGTAGCTTATGATATGCCAACCTTAATGGGTTATGATCCAGATCATGAGTTATCTTCAGGAGAGGTTGGTGTCTGTGGCGTAAATGTAGCTTCTTTAGAGGATATGGAAATTCTTTTTGATGGAATAGACCTTGAAAAAATTTCAGTATCACAGACAATAAATGGTCCTGCAATTATTCTTTTTGCATTTTATGTAGCACTTGCTAAGAAAAATGGAATAGATGTCAGTAAATTGAGAGGAACCTTACAAAATGATGCATTAAAAGAATACATGGCTCAAAAAGAGTGGATTTTTCCNCCTGAACCATCAGTTAAACTTGTTGTNGATATTATTGAATANTGTTCCGAAAACATGCCATTATACAANCCTGTNTCNGTNAGTGGATATCATATTAGAGAAGCTGGATCTACTGCTGCACAAGAGCTTGCTTTTACACTCAATAATGGATTTGCATATATTGAAGAATGTTTAAAAAGAGGATTAAAAATAGATGATTTTGCCCATAGATTATCTTTTTTCTTTAATGCTCATATGGACTTTTTTGAAGAAATTGCTAAGTATAGAGCTGCACGTAGAATTTGGGCAAATCGACTAAAAGATAAATATGGTGCAAAAAATGAAAGTTCATTAAAACTTAAATTTCATACTCAAACTGCAGGATGTTCATTAACAGCTCAACAGCCAGAAAATAATATTGTTCGAACAGCCTTTGAAGCAATGTCTGCAGTGTTAGGTGGAACAAATTCTCTGCATACAAATTCATTGGATGAAACATTAGCATTGCCTTCAGAAAAAGCTGCAAAAATAGCGCTTAGAACCCAGCAAATTCTGGCTTTTGAAACCGGAGTACCTAATGTAGCCGATCCTCTTGGAGGATCATGGTATATTGAAGAATTGACTGATAAACTTGAAAAACATGCTATTAGGTACTTTGAAGAAATTCAAGAGATGGGTGGAACAGTGCAAGCTATAGAGGATGGTTATTTTCAAAAAAAAATAGCTGAATCTGCATCTATTTATCAAGAATCAGTTGATTCTAAAGAAAGAATTATTGTTGGAGTAAATGACTTTGTTGAGGAAGACGAAGAGTTAGATATAGAGATTCTCAAAATTTCAAGAGATGCTCAAGATACTCAAGAAGACAAAATAAAAACTCTTAGAAAAAGTCGAGATGAAAAAATATTGCAAAAAAAGATGAAAAAACTAAGCGATGCTTGTAAAAAAGATTTAAATTTAGTTCCTTTTTTGATAGAAGTAGCTGAACAAGGTGGAACTGTCGGCGAAATCGTGGAAGTAATGAAAAAAGTTTATGGTGAATGGGAAGAATCTTTTGGAATATAAATTATGAATAAAGTCACTACATCAACTCTTATTATTTTTGTCTTAATTGCTGGTTGGGTATTTTATCTAACGAATATTAAGAAAGATGATTCATTGACTGTGAGATATTATTCTATTTCTGAACTAGCTATTGAATCAAATGACATTCAAAAAATAAAAGTTGGTGGTTACATAAAACCAAATTCAATAGATATCTCAGAAGATGATCAACTTGAAGTTTCTTTTTTTGTATATCAAAATAATGATAGTGTAAAGGTAACCTATTATGGAATTAGACCAGACCTCTTTAAAGATGATGCTGAGGTTGTAGTCTCTGGTTCATACTCTGATAGCATTATTTCAGCCACAGAATTGCAAACTAAATGTGCCTCCAGATACGAGGGCGATCTTAAAAACATAGAAAAAATATAATGATTTCTCAAATTGGTAGTATTGCAATCAGCCTAGCTGGAGGATTAATTTTTTCTTCATTTATATTTTTAGGTCTTTTCAAAAAATTTAAGAATCAAACATATTTACAGGTAGCTGAAAGAGCAATTCTAGCAACTTCCTATTGTATTTTTTTAGCATTTTTTTGTCTATTAAATGAATTATTAATTAGCAATTTTAATTTACAATATGTAGCTCAATATACTAGCTATGAAACCCCTGTCTTTTATAAGGTTACTGCACTATGGGCTGGACAAGCTGGCTCATTATTGTTTTGGTCTTTTATAACGGCTCTTTTTGCAGTTACATATATTTTTACAACTTTAAAAAAATTGAAAACATTAAAATTCCACTCTTATATAATTTTATCTTTTATNTTTTCTTTTTTTATNCTCCTTTCAAATTTTATTGCAAATCCATTTGAACCTGTTTCTTCTGATATTATTGTTCAAAATGGAAACGGTCTAAATCCATTATTACAAAATTTCTTTATGGCGATTCATCCTCCAATACTTTATGTTGGATTTACTGGTTCAGCAATTATTTTTATTATGGCGCTTGCAGCATCTATTTCAAAAGATATTTCTTTTGAATGGGTTCAATCTATTAGAAGATGGTCTTTATTTGTATGGACATTCTTATCTGCAGGTATCATTCTTGGAGGATATTGGGCATATAACGAGCTAGGATGGGGAGGATATTGGGCTTGGGATCCAGTTGAAAATTCATCATTAATGCCATGGCTTACATTAACAGCTTTCATTCATTCATCAATGATTCAAGAAAAGAGAGGNATGTTAAAGAAATGGAATTTTTTACTTGCTACCTCAACTTATATACTTGTTATTCTTGGAACATTTATTACTAGAAGTGGAGTAATTTCATCCGTCCATTCGTTCACAGCTGAAAATCTTGGTCCAATGTTTTTTGCATTTTTAGCGATACTAATTCTTTATACTGTTTTCTGGTTTTTTAAAAGAAAATCTTATTTAGATACTCCAGATAAAATTGATTCTTTTACATCAAGAGAAGGTGGATTTTTGTATAATAATTTAATTCTCATTTTAATGTGTTTCACAATTATGTGGGGAACTCTATTTCCAATTTTATCTGAGGCATGGGACGGCAATAAGATTTATGTGGGAGCTTCTTATTTTAACCAATTAAACATTCCAATAGGACTTGTATTATTATTTTTAATGGGAATTGGACCATTACTTTCTTGGAACTATACTTCTCAAAGCGTTTTGCTAAATAGATTTAAATTGCCATTAATTATAAGTTTTTTATCTGGAATAGGATTTATGATATTTTCAAGTTCATTTCAAATATATGTTTTTGTTGCTATAATGGGTGTTTCTTTTACCTTAAGCTCAATTTTAGGTGAATTTTATAAGTCTTATAAAAAACAAAAGAAGGGGTCAAATTTTCTACACTCAATTGTTAAAATGTTTTTAAGCAACAGACATAAAAATGGAGGTTATATAGTTCATATTGGAATTGTATTATTATTCATTGGATTTATCGGTAGAGCTTTTGAGGTTGAAAAAGAATTTAGCTTATCTCCAGGTGAACAAATTTATTTTTCCAATTATGTTTTTAAGTTAAATAGTATTAAAAGTGAAGCTCGAGATAATCATTATGCTTTTTTAAGTGAAATTGATGTTGTAGACAGTAGTACAAATCAATTGCTTGTTAATTTAAAACCTGAAAAAAGAATCTATTTTTATTGGAATTCAGATCCGGAAAAAAGACAACCTCATAGCGAGTTGGATATCTATAGCACCATTCAAAAGGATATTTATTCCATTTTTTCTGGCTATGATGCACAGAAGAATATCGGTTACTTTAAAATTATGATTAACCCCTTAGTAAATTGGGTATGGATTGGTGGAGTATTAATGGTAATTGGCTCCTTGTTTGCTTTCTGGCCATCAAGGAGAGATAATTAAATGGAAATGTTTAATCAGTTATTTATATTTTTCTTTCTTATGATTGTAATTTTTTATGTTTTTTGGCCAATAATTAAGCAAATGAAGTAATGTTACAGATAAAAAATCTTTCTAAATCTTTTTCCAATACACCAATATTAAATGATGTGAATTTTTCTTTAAAGTTAGGAGAAATTTGTGCGATTGTAGGAAATAATGGTTCTGGAAAAACTACCTTTCTTAAATGCCTTTCAGGATTAATGAACTTTGAGACTGGATCAATAGATTTTAATTCTACTAATGGCCACCTTTTTTTAAGTGATAAGCTAAACATTTTTGGTGACTTGACTATTGAACAGAACCTAAAAGTAATTTCTACTTATCATAATCAAAATTATAATAAGATTGTTTTTAATGATTCTCTTACAATGCTCAATATTGAACAGTTTAAAGATATGCCATTAAAATTCTTATCAAGAGGGAATATCCAACGAAATAAGCTTTGCATAGCAATGAATCTAAATTGGGACTATTTGTTAATTGATGAACCATTTAGCAATTTAGATGCAGAAGGAGTTAAAATTTTTAGAGATATTTTTAATAATTTTAAATCCGATAATAAGTCTATCATTTATTCCACACATCAGGACAATCAAGAATCACTTTATGATAAAGTAATTTCAATAGAAGACTTTAAGGCCTACAAATGATTACAAAACTAATAAGAAATGAGTTTTATTTAGAAAGAAAGTCATCATTTAATTTGCTATACATATCTTTCTTTGCAATTTCATGTTTGATGTTTTTGCTCTTTTCTTTTCCTCTATCAAAAATTTATGACTCAACAGTATTTTCTGGATTTTTTTGGATTATTATTTCTCTTTCAACAATCAAGCTTATTGAAAATTCTTTTGCTAGAGAAAAAGATTATAATATTTATGATCTTATTTATTCATCTTCAATTGATTTGACAAAGATTTATTTTGCTAAAATATTATCACTCAGTTTAATTCTTTTAGGGGTACAATTTATAATATTTTTTGGCTATATGATTTTATCTGATTTNAGTTTTGAAATTATATCAAATCTTATTTTACTANGTATNGTTACAAACTTTGGATTATTATCTTTTGGTATATTGATTTTTTTATTAACAANNACNNNTACTTCNAAAAGCTTTTTATTNCCAGTTATATTTTTNCCTTTAATANTTCCAATTCTTATAAATGCATCAAATATTCTTTTTGGNATTATTATTGGNGAAATGTCANCTTTNTATNTTGAATCTTGGTTGATATTATTAACTTTTGCCTTAATTGGAATCCTTCTAGGNATAAATTTATTTGAAAGACTAATNAAACAATAATGANCTTAACTTTTTTTATTATTACCATTTTCTTAANGATCTCAAATTTAGTTTGGATGATTTTCTTTACTCCAATGGTTCCNGATCAAGAATGGGCGCAAAAAATATTTTATCTCCATGTTCCAATAGCNTGGTCTGGANTTTTAGCTTATTTNATTGTGATGGTAAGTGGAATTTNTTATCTCTANACAAAAAATCTTAAATATGATAGAATTGGCCTTGCTTCTGCTGAGATAGGAACTATTTTTACTGCTTTAGTCTTAATTACAGGGCCTATTTGGGCAACACCAATTTGGGGTCAACCTTGGGTATGGGAACCAAGATTAATTACTACTCTAGTACTATTTCTGATTTATGTAGGATATTTTATTATGAGAAATATTGGGCTATATCGTCAAAGAGCAGCACTTGTATGTGCCATTATTGGAATTATTGCATTTTTAGACATTCCAATAATTTTTGCATCGGTTAATTTTTGGGCAGCTGAAATTCAGTCTCATCCTCAGTTAGGAATGAATAAACAGCCGTCTGGGATTTTAAATCCATTTTTATTTTCATTGTTATCATTTACTTCTTTGATGATTTTAATGCTATTATTAAAGATAGAAGTTTTAAAAAAGAAAGATATTGAGGATAGATATGTTTAATTATTTATCATATTTTTTGTCAGCACTTTTTGTTGTTTTTATTACTATTTTAACTTGGTTTATTATTAACGTAAAAAAATATAGAAATTAATTCGGGGGNATTAGAATTATGGAACGAAAAATTGTACATGTTGTTGGAACTGGAACTATTGGCGAACCACTGATAGGCATTCTTTGTGAGCAAAAAAGTAACTTAGGAATTGATGAGGTTACATTTCATAAACAATCCCCTTTAACAAAAGATGCTCCTAAGATTAAAAATTTAATAGCGAAAGGTGCTAGGCTTGCAGTGCATGAAGATAGAGTCGAAAGTTTTAAAGAAATTGGTTTAGAACCTGAATTTACTATGGAAGAAGCTGTTTCTAGAAGTTCAGTTGTTATTGACTGTACTCCTAAGGGGTTTGGTCACCAAAATAAAGCAGACTTTTATGAAAAATATGCTGATAAAGTTAAAGGATTTCTAGCTCAAGGCAGTGAAAATGGATTTGGGAAAAAATATGCTCGAGGAATTAATGACCATGTTATCAATTCAGAAGATCAATTTTTACAAGTTGTTTCTTGCAATACCCATAATATTGCATGCTTAGTTAATACAATAGCATTAAGCATCTCTCCAGATAACCTAATTGATGGAAAATTTGTTTGTATTAGGAGAAGTAATGACATAAGTCAAACAGGTAGTTTTGTCCCTGCTCCTACAGTTAATGACCATGGGCATCCAGTTTACGGAACTCATCATGCAGAAGATGCAGCAGGATTATTTAAAACAATGAACCTNNATCTTGATTTATTTTCTTCAGCAATGAAGGTTAATTCCCAATATATGCATACTGTATGGTTTAATTTGAAGCTTAAAGAGCCTACCTCTAAACAAAAAGTTATTGATTTGCTTTCGAGTAATGATAGAGTGTCATTAACAGAACATCATTCAACAAATGAGGTATTTTCATTTGGAAGAGACCAAGGACTATATGGAAGAATTTTAAATCAAACTGTCATTGTTGAAGATTCTATTAATGTGCGTAATGATCACGAAGTTTCAGGATTTTGTTTCACTCCACAAGATGGAAACTCAATACTTTCAAGTATTGCTGCAACTGTTAGATTTTTGAATCCACATTCCTACCAAGATAAAATTAATTCATTGGGTGGATTTTTCTTTGACAGAGTATAATGTTGAATTACAAAAAGATTATTTCAAGACTGCTTGATCAAAACATCTATATATTATCAAATGATGATAAAGAAGCAATTATAATTGATCCTGGTTTAGGATTTGATTTAATTGATGCATATCTTAAATCTGAAAATTTATCCCCAATAGCTGTTTTGGCTACTCATGCTCATATTGATCATATTGCTTCTGCAAATGATTGTATAAAAAATTACAACATACCTTTTTATATTTGTAGAGGAAATAGTATCATGCTTGATCATTATGATATTATGAAAGGATATATGCATGTTGATTCAGAAAAACCAGAAGTTAGTCATTGGATTGAAGATTCAGACAAAAAATTAATTATTGGTTCATTTGAATTTAATGTTAATTACAATCCTGGGCATTCTCCTGGGTGTATGAGTTTTGAAATAGACTCACTTATCTTTTGTGGAGATTTAATATTTAAGGGATCAATTGGTAGAACCGATCTTCAAACATCAAATCCAGCTCATATGGAAAAATCATTAGAAATGTTTGTAAATTCATTTGATGTGAATTCAACTTTGCTCCCAGGGCATCGTGAAATAACAACATTAGATTATGAATTAAAAACGAATCCATTTTTAGTGAAATATGCAAAATAAAATTATATCAAATCTTGATTCATTAATTGAAAATGAAAATCCTCATTTTTTACTAGCAGTATCTGGGGGAATAGATTCAATGGTTCTTTTAAAATTTTTTCAGAAAAACCATGAATCTTATAAGTTTTCTGTAGCTCATGTTAATCATAATTATCACTCCGATGCTAAAAAGATGGAACATTTAGTACAAGATCAATGTGCTCAAATGAATAATGATTTAGTTATTGCGAATATTTTTTTAAAAGGAGTTAATTCTAATATTGAATCAAATTTTAGAAAACTGAGATATAGTAAATTAGAAGAAATAAGAAAAGAAATTAAAGCTGATTTCATTCTTACTGCTCATCATGCGGATGATCAAGTAGAAACTATTTTAATGAAAATTATGAATTCTTCTGGTTTAGATGGACTTCAAGGATTGAGAAAATTAAAACAAAATATTATCAGACCTATGTACAATATTTCAAAAAGCGAAATTAGTGATTATGCTTCTTTAAATAATGTTAAATATATTGATGATCCAACAAATTCTGATAATACATTTACTAGAAATTTTTTGAGGATGAATGTATTACCTGAATTAAAAAAAATTAAAAATGATATTCATATTCCGTTCAATAATTTTACTGATCGAATTGATGAGGTGCATGATTTAATAGCATTTAATGTGCAGAATTTTTGTAATTCAGACAGCTATAGAGTAAATGATAATAATATTGAAATAAACAAATCGGATTTTTATAACCTTCCTTTTCTTGTACAGTTAAAAATAATCTCAAATCAATGCATTGATACTAAAAATTCATTTTCAAAAACTGATGTAAGAGAAATTAAAGATTTATTAAGAAAAAATCTTACAGGTAGTTCAAAAACAGTAAATGATAAGACAATTTTAATTGATAGAAATTCATTAGTCATTTATAAAAATATGAAAAATGACATTTTTATAAATGTTGAAGCTGGAAAAGAATTCAAAGGGAAAGATTTTACTTTTTCCTGGGATTTTAATAAAGCACCTAAAACTTTTAATAACGATAATGAGATTGAATTTATTGACGCATCCAAGATTACAGACAACTTAGTTATAAGGTCAGTTAGAGATAATGATAGTTTTTTGCCATTGGGAATGAGCGGAAATAAAAAAGTTGAAAAATTCCTAAAAGACAAAGAATTATCCTTCCTAAAGAGGAAAGAATCGTTAGTAGTATGTAATCAAGATGAAATTATTTGGGTTGCCGGTTATCAATTAAGTGAAAAATATAAAATTCATAAAAATTCAGTTAAAATTGTAAAACTAAATTTCTCCAGGAATTAGTTTTTTTATTAAACATTTTTATTAAATTCTTCTCCAATGAAAAATCAGACAAATAAGAAACCAGACCCAAAAAAAACTCAATCAGGGCCTAGCTCATTACTCATTTGGGCATCAATAATTTTGTTCATAATAGCTTCTTTTGCTTTTCTTCCAGATGAGTCAGCAAATGAAGTTGAAGTATCTTACAACACTTACAAAGAATTATTGGCTGAAAACAAAATTAAAGAAGCATCTATTGAGAACGATAATTCTTTTCATGGAGAACTTTTTAATCCTGAAACTTTAATTAACAAGCATGGCGCATCATTTGAAGATAGAACCTTATTTGTTGTTTACTTGCCATCTGATTATTCTGATCAAATTGCTTTATGGGATGAAAAAAATATTGAATACAATTTTGAAGGTGAGAAAATTGATTGGACTAGTTGGCTGCTTGGTTTTGCTCCCTGGTTATTATTAATAGCTTTNTGGNTATTTTTNATNAGAAGAATGCAAGGTTCNGGAAATGGAATGAATAATGTNTTTAGNTTTGGTAAAAGTAAAGCTAANATTTTTTCTGGTAATCANAAGAAAGTAAAGTTCAAGGATGTTGCTGGATGTGTTGAAGCCAAGGAAGAGCTTGANGAAGTNATAGCATATTTAAAAAGTCCCAAAAAATTTGAAAAGCTTGGAGGAAAAATTCCAAGAGGTGTTTTATTAGTTGGTCCTCCAGGAACTGGAAAGACATTATTAGCTAGAGCTGTAGCTGGTGAATCTAATGTTCCTTTTTTTAGTATTAGTGGAGCAGATTTTGTCGAAATGTTTGTAGGAGTTGGAGCATCTCGAGTGAGAGATTTGTTTGAACAGGCAAATAAAAATGCACCTGCGATTGTTTTTATTGATGAGCTTGATGCGGTAGGTCGTCAACGTGGTGCTGGATTAGGTGGTGGCCATGATGAAAGAGAACAAACGCTAAATCAGCTGTTAGTTGAACTTGATGGATTTGATAATTCTAGCAGTGTTATTGTTATGGGAGCAACAAATAGGCCAGATGTGTTGGACTCAGCATTATTAAGACCAGGAAGATTTGATCGTCAGGTAGTAGTTGATGTTCCTGACTTAAATGGTAGACATGATATTTTAAAAATTCATACAAAGAAAATCAAAATTAAACCTAAGTCAGTCAATTTGTTAGATATAGCTAAAGGAACACCTGGAATGGTTGGAGCTGATTTAGCTAACCTTGTAAACGAAGCTGCGCTACTTGCTTCCAGAAAAAGAAAAGCTACAGTTGATAATTCAGATTTTCAAGAGGCACAAGATAAAGTTTTAATGGGTGTTCAAAGAAAGAGTATGGTTTTGTCAGATCATGAGAAGAAAGTAACAGCTTATCATGAAGCAGGACATGCAGTAGTTGCACTATTTTCACCAGAAGCAGATCCAGTACATAAAGTTACAATTATTCCAAGAGGAAGAGCACTTGGAGTAACAATGCAACTTCCAATTGATGAAAAACATGGTTATTCAAAAACTTATATATTAAGTAGACTAGCTGTCATGATGGGAGGAAGAGCTGCTGAAGACTTGATATTGAATGAAATTACTACTGGCGCATCAAATGATATTGAAAGAGCAACAAGTATCGCAAGAAGAATGGTATGTGAGTGGGGAATGAGTGACAAGTTGGGGCCTATGGCTTTTGGAAAAAAGAATGAAGAAATTTTCTTGGGAAGAGAAATACAATCTCACAGAGACTACAGTGAAGAAACTGCTCAGATGATTGATCATGAAGTTGTATCAATTATTAAAAATGCACAAGATACTGCAAGAAGAATACTTGAAGAAAAAATCGACTTACTGCATTTGATGGCTGAAGAGTTGCTTGAACATGAAACAATTGATGANTCAGATATTAAAGTCATGTTATCAGGNAAAAAAATCTCAAAAAAATAACACATGAATATCAAACAATTTAATGATTGGCTTTCAAGTGACAAAAAGCAATCATTGATCATGGGAATTTTGAATGTTACTCCTGATTCCTTTTCAGATGGTGGCCAGTATTTCGATAAAAATGCTGCTGTTGAGCACGCATTAGCTATGATAAGAAATGGTGCAAATATAATTGATATTGGAGGTGAATCTACTAGACCATTTTCAGATCCTGTTAGTTTAGATGAAGAAATTTCAAGAGTAATTCCTGTTATTAAAGGTATAAGAGAAAAATCTGATGTTTGTATATCTATTGATACAACAAAATCAATGGTTGCAAGCGAAGCTCTACATGTTGGTGCTTCAATAATAAATGATGTTAGTGCCATGGAAGTTGATCCATTTATGGCTGATATAGCAGTAAAATTTGATTGTCCCATAGTTATAATGCATATGAAAGGAACTCCAAAAAATATGCAAGATAACCCTACTTATGAATCCTTAATATCAGATATTAAAAATTATTTAATAAAAAGAATAGATTATGCAGTATCTAAAGGAGTACATCACAAAAAAATTATTATTGATCCTGGTATTGGTTTTGGAAAAACCGTTGAAAATAATTTTGAAATCATAAATAATTTAAATCATTTTGTTAAGTTAAATTTTCCAGTCCTTCTTGGTGCATCAAGAAAATCATTCATTGGAATAGCTTTAAATCTTCCAGAAAATGAAAGGTTAGAAGGTTCATTAGCAGCTAATATTATTGGATTACAACAAGGTGTAAAGATTTTTAGAGTCCATGATGTTGCTGAAACACATAATGCACTCTTAATTGCAAATAAAATTTTTAATTCAAACCATTTAATTAGCTAAATTAATATATGAACCTTTTTGAGATAAGTTTTTTAAAGTTTACACTTACCGACCTGTTTGATTTGATTTTGGTTACATTCATTTTTTCTTATGCCTACTCTTACTTTAGAGGTACTAGAGGTGGACAAATGTTAATTGGTCTGTTAATTATTTTTTTTGCTGGATTTATAATTAATATTCTTGGATTCAAAGCTACGTCTTGGCTTTTAAATCTTTTTCAAACTGTTTGGGTNGTNGTTTTTGTAATTTTATTTCAACCAGAAATCAGAAGACTCCTAACTTCAGTNGGACAGAATNGAATTTTAAGAAAACTATTTCAGATTGAAAGAACTGAAATACAAGAAGACATATTATCTAGTATTGAAGAAATTAAAAGAAATAAGTGGGGTGCTTTACTTGTATTCGAGCGTGAAAATTCATTAAAAAATGTAGTATCAGATGCTGTTCCAATGCATGCTTCGTTTAGCCCAGAGCTTTTGGTATCAATCTTTAATCCATCTTCTCCTTTACACGATGGTGCAGTAGTAATTCATAATAATTTAATTGAAGCAGCAGCATGTATTTTGCCACTTACTGAAAGTAAGACATTAAATCCTGAAATGGGAACTAGACATCGAGCAGCACTTGGGATTTCTGAAGAAAGTGATGCTTTGGCAGTTGTTATTTCAGAAGAAAGTGGAAAAATTTCTGTTGCAGAAAATGGATATTTTATAAGTTCAGGCCTCTCATTAAATGAACTAGGCAAAATTCTTAAAGAAAAGATGAACGAATTTTTTGAGGAAAATTAAAAATGTTNAAAGATAAGATTTTAGATTTATTGAATCGGTCAGATTTTATGACTTTATCAACAAGCGTTGCTGGTAATTCTTCTGCAGCGAATGTCTATTTTGCGAATGACGGATTAGATATATACTTTTTCACTTTTAATCCGTCAAGAAAAGCTGTACAAATTTCCATTAATCCTAAGGTTCAATGTGTAATTAGACCTGATGGAGAAGAAGGTATAAAGGAATTGCAAATTGATGCACATGCTTCGAAAGTAACGGACAAGGATGAAGTTGAAAAAGCTAAGAAAGCAATCCTTAATGTCACCGAAGCTTTTTCAGAATATATGCATGATGATTTTTTAATTGCTAATGATGTAATAGGCTACTATAAAATTCAGCCAACAACAATAAAATATGTCGATTTTTTCGCTGAAAAACAATTTGAATGGATGGAAGTTCCTGAAAATAGAATTGGATTATTAAAAGAAGTAAAAAACAATATACTTAATACTTTTAAATATTGGATTACTGTTGTGAGAGCACCTTTTTTAACAGCTACCATTGCTCCAATCATGCTTGGTTCTGCTATTGCATATAAACAGTTTGAGGTCTTTGATTGGTCTATATTCTGGATGGTATTATTTGGTGCAGTTTGCGCTCAAATTGGTACAAATAATATTAATGACTATTTTGATCATAAATCTAGAAATGATGAAATGAATAAGTTAGCTAGTCCATTTAACGGGGGATCAAGATCTATTCAATCTGGATTAATTACCCCTACAAATATGCTTCTGCTTTCAATTTTCTTTTTTTCATGTACAATCCTAGTTGGTCTTAATCTAAATAACCTTTTCTTTGACGGAAGACTTGATTCAGTCTTAATGTATCTAGGATATTTGGGTGTATTTTTGGGGGTAATGTATACTGGATTTTTTAAATTTGCATACAATGGTCTCGGCGATTTAGCAGTATTTATTGGTTTTGGTCCTCTTATGGTGTATGGTGCAGCTTTGCTGCAAAACTTAGCAGTGGCACCAACTCAATCAATAGATCCAATAGTGACATTATTTTACTCAGTTCCTGTTGGAATATTTATTGCTTTAGTCCTTTTTATAAATTGTTTCCAAGATTATAATGCTGATAAGGCTGCAAATAAAAATAGCTGGGTTGTTAAATTGGCTGGCCCAGGTGAAAAAGCTAATTATAGAAAACCATTTTCAGTTTGGAAAAGTTTAATGGTTATATCATTTCTTTTGATTGTTGGAGCATCTGTATATGCACAAAATTATTTTACATTAATTGCATTGATTCCATTACTTATTTTCAATTTTGCATCTAAGAAAGGTTCTGATTGGTTAGTTGAATGGGAAAAAGATGATGCTAATCTTCAGCAATTACCGTATGAACTATTAATTGTTAATGTATCAACTATTGGAATTCACTTTTTAACTGGAGTACTATTAACAATTGGGGTATTACTAAGTGTATGGATTTAAAAGAAACATATTCATTATCCTTAGAAAAATATAATCAAATTAGGAGGCATCTTTGACCTTGAATCAAAGACTTCTGACCTCCAAAAATTAAAAGAGCAAATTTCTGACCCCACAATGTGGGGAAATAACTCTGAATCAACTACTATAATGAAAAAAATATCTTTCCTTGAAAAAGATATTTCCTTAAGAAAAAATCTTGTTCAAAAAGCTGAAGATGTAGAAGTACTGTTTGAATTTTTAAATGAAAATCAAGTTGAAGAAGAAGAAGTTAAAAAAGAGCTTAAAATCTTTTCTAATCTTCTTAAGGAGTTTGAATTAAAACTTATATTAAATGGCGATAATGATATTAACGATGCCATAATTACAATTCATCCAGGTGCAGGAGGTACAGAAAGTCAAGATTGGGCTGAAATGCTTTATCGTATGTATTCCATGTGGGCTGAATCCAAAGGTTTTAAATTTAATGTTATTGACTTCCAAAACGGTGACGAGGCCGGATTAAAAGATTGCACAGTGGAAATTTCTGGTGATTATGCTTATGGTTTATTACAAGCTGAGATTGGTATTCATAGATTAGTTAGGATTTCTCCATTTGACTCAAACAGCAGAAGACATACATCATTCGCTTCAGTATCAGTTTCTCCAGCAGTTAATGAGGATATTGATATTGAAATTAATCAAAAAGATTTAAGGATAGATACATTTAGGTCTAGCGGTGCTGGCGGTCAGCATGTTAATAAAACAGATTCAGCAATAAGAATAACTCATATACCATCAGGTATTGTTACACAATGTCAAACGCAAAGATCTCAGCACAAAAATAAAGAACAAGCTTTAAAAGTGTTAAAATCAAAACTTTTTCAATTAGAAGTGGAGAAGCAGCTTCTTAATAAAAAGGAGCTTGAAGGAGAAAAAAAAGATATTGGTTGGGGTAGTCAAATTAGATCCTATGTTTTTCATCCTTATAACATGATTAAAGATCATAGAACCAAGCATGAAGTAGGAAATATAAAATCAGTTATGGACGGTAATATTGATGATTTTATATATAGTTATTTGTTAGATAAAATGGAAAAAAATAAATAAGTTTTCAAAATGGAAAATAAAAGTTTAAAACAAATTATAGACAATCGACTTGAAAAGTTAAAAAAAATCCGTGAATTAGGAATAGAGCCTTATGCATATGACTATGATAGCTCTCATCATACATCAGAAATAAATGAAAAGTTAATTGATTCTAAAGTTTCTTTAGCAGGAAGAGTCATGTCTCTAAGGAAGATGGGCAAAGCATCTTTTGCTAATATTCAGGACCAAGAAGGACGCATCCAATTTTATATTGCAAGAGATGACGTTGGTGAAGATAATTATAATTTATTTAAGCTAACGGATATAGGTGATTTTGTTGGGATTGAGGGCAAGGTTTTTAAAACTAAAACAGATGCATTAACTATTAAAGTTTCCCAGCTAACAATCTTATCTAAAAACATAAAGCCAATACCTGATGTTAAAGAAAAAGATGGTGAAAAATATAATTTTGTCTCAGATAAAGAATTCAGATATAGAAAAAGGTTTCTTGATTTAATTATTAACCCTGAAACAAAAAACAATTACGTAAAAAGATTTAAAATAATTAACTCTATAAGATCGTTTTTAAATGATCATGGATATATTGAGGTAGAAACACCTGTATTGCAACCAATATACGGAGGGGCAAATGCCAAGCCATTTACCACACACCATAACGCATTAGATCAGGATTTTTACCTTCGNATTGCAACAGAATTATATTTAAAGCAATTGATTGTAGGTGGGTTTGAAAAGGTTTATGAACTTTCTAAAGATTTTAGAAACGAGGGCATAGATAGGAGCCATAATCCTGAATTCACCATGCTAGAATTTTATCAAGCTTATTCTGATTATAATTTTATGATGGATTTTGTTGAACAAATGTTTAAAAAAGTTGTTAAGGACCTTGATATNAAAAAAATATCATGGGACGGCCATAAAATTGATTTTAGCAAAAAGTTTGCACGAAAAACTATGGGAGAACTAATTAAGGATCATACTGGAAATGATATTGATATCTCTGATCATTCAGCCGTTTATAAAGTTTGTAAAGATTTAAAGCTTGAGGTTAGTAAAAAGGATAGCTTAGCTTCTTTAATAGATGAAATCATGAGAAGAAAAGTTGAACCAAATCTAATTCAACCAACATATGTAATCAATCATCCTGTCGAAATTTCACCGTTAGCTAAAGTGAATAGGGATGGAGATAAAGATTTTACAGAAAGATTTGAATTATTTATTGCAGGAATGGAGTTTGCAAATGGTTTTTCAGAGTTGAATGATCCAATTGATCAAAGAAAAAGATTTGAAGATCAATCAAGAAAGAAAGATAGTGGAGATGAAGAAGCATTTCCAATTGATGAAAACTTTCTTGAAGCGATTGAGACTGGAATGCCTCCAACAGCAGGGGTAGGTATTGGAATTGATAGATTAGTTATGCTATTAATTGATACTCGATGGATAAGAGACGCCATAATTTTCCCTACATTAAAATCCCTTAAATGAAACTCGTATTATTTTTAATTAAAAAATTATTTATTTCAAAAAATAGTAGTTTAGTTTTTCGCCTTACAAACCTAGTTACCATAATTAGTCTTTCATTAGGAGTTGCATCATTAAACATTGTTATGAGTTCTATTGATGGTTTCGAATCTGAAATTTCAAAAAAATTATCAAATTTGAATGGATATAGTTCAATTAATCATTTATTTGAAGATGAAATCATTGAAAATGAATTTGATCAACCATTCATATCAGATAAAGTACCTTATTTAGAAAAGATAGCATTATTAAAATCAAAAAATGATTCCCAGAGCATTATTATAAATGCATATCCAATTAACGATTTTAATAAAATTAGACTATTTAATTCATTTGATATTAATAAAATAAAAAATGAATCAATTGTTATTGGAAAAAGATTAGCAGAAAATCTTAATCTTAAACTTGGAGATCAAGTAGTTATTTTCAATCCAAAAAAGCTTGAAAATTTTTCTAACCAAAATAGATATGACTTCTTTACTGTAGCACATATTTATAATGTTGGTATTCCTGAATTTGAAGAGAGAAATATTTTTACTTCTTTAGAAAATCTTCAAGAGTATTTTGGCGTTGAAAATTATATTTCAGGATGGGTAAGTATAGACCCAAATGATGATATTATAGATTATCCATTTTATCAAATGACTATTTACGATAAGTATTCGAGTCTTTTTGAATGGATTAATACTCAAAAATGGCCAATTTTATTTATTTTTAGTTTAATTGCAGTAGTTTCATTTTTTGGGCTTTTAAGTTCTTTGAGTATTTTATTTGATGAAAAGAAAATGGATTTCACAATTCTTAAGATTTATGGACTATCTCACAAATCAATTTCAAAGATATTTATTTTTCAATCAATGATTCTTGCATCGCTTGGATCAACAATTGGTATATTATTTTCCTATCTTCTTATTCAATTGCAGAATAAATTTAAATTAATAAGCATTGAACAAAATATTTATTTTGTTGATTACCTTCCTATGGAGTTTAATTTAAGTAACTCACTTTTAATTATCATCACAAGTGTAATATTAAGTTTTATTATATCCGCTTCATCTGTAAAAAGATTTGCTTACTTTAGTCCAATGAATGTGTTGAGGACTAAATGAAAATTTATTTATTAATTGCTAAAAGATTCTTATTTCCAAGAAATGATTTTCGTTATAATACAATTAATTTTATATCATTTATAGGTCTTTTCATTGGCGCTGCTGCAATAGTGTTATCTGTTTCTGTACTTAATGGTTTTCAAGGAATTTTACAAACCGAAGCTAAAAAAATTTATGGTGATTATTTGGTTGAAGATATAAGCAATGCTAGTTTTTTTAGAGATTTAAATATGGATAATGAAAATTATTCAATTTTCCAGGAAAATGAATTTCTAATTGTATCTAATAAAAAACAGAACTTAATTAAATTAAAATCTGTATCGAATGGATCTTTAAATGATTTTTACGAACTGGATCTGCAAAATAGTTTCAAGGCATTATCCAATAAAGATGTGATAATTGGTAATTTGCTTGCAAATCGACTAAATGTTGAGATTGGAGATAACATCCAAATAATATCTAAAGATTTTAAACTTAATTCCTATAGTCTTCCTGATATTTATGAGTTTAGAGTTGCAAATATTTTTTCAAATAGAATTTTAAGAGCGAATGATTTTCTAGTATTTGGAGTGAACAAAGAAATCTTCAAAAATGCGAATTTTTCTGCAGAGATAAACGGAGATATTGGAAGCATTAAAGATTCATCAATAAAATTCTTATCTTGGAAAGACAGAAATCGTCAGCTTTTTGAAGCAACTGAAATAGAGAAGAAAATAACTTTCTTTACTCTATTATTAATTGTTTTAATTGCCTCATTTAATCTATCTTCATCAATCATGCAGATTTCATCAAAAAAGATAAGGGATCTAGCAATTTTTTCATCAATTGGTATGAAAAAAAATGATATCAAAAAAATATTTATCATTTACAGTTATTTAATTGGTCTTTCTGCATTGTGTGGAGGCATTCTTTTTGCTTTATTAGTAATTTTATTACAAAATAAATTATCTTTTATAAAATTATCTCCTGATTTTTATTTAGTTGATACTTTACCAATGCAGATATTTATTTTTGATATAGCACTACTTTTATTGGGTTCAGTCTTTTTAATAGGGATTTTTACAAATATTCCTTTGAGATTNATAAATAGTTTAAGTCCTGTAAAAATAATTAATAAACAATTATGATAGTTGATATAAAAAAACTAACAAAAACATTTTCAGATGGAAGTAAAAAACTTCACGTTTTAAAAGATATTAATCTTCAAATAGATAAAGGAAGCATTATAACTATAAAAGGCCCTTCAGGTTCTGGAAAATCAACTTTATTAAGTATTATTGGAACCCTTGACAATGCTGATAGTGGAGAACTTTTAATCAATGGAATGAGTGTTCCGGATAACACCAATATTGATAAGCTAAGAAATAAGAGTATAGGTTTTGTATTCCAATTTCATAATCTAATTTCAGAACTAACATTAGAGGAGAATGTTAGCCTTCCAAAAATGATAGCCAAAGAACAATTAGGTAAAAAGGAGCTAATTGAACTTTTTGAGTACTTCGATCTAAAAGATAGAATGAATTCATTCCCAAATGATTTGTCAGGTGGTGAAAAGCAAAGGGTGGCAGTGATGAGAGCTATTATTAATAATCCGTCAATTATTATTGCAGATGAACCAACAGGAAATCTTGATAAGGAAAATGCGTTAAAAATGATGTCCCTTTTTCAAAAATTGAATACTGAAAAAAAACTCACAATAATTGTTGCAACGCATGATGAGGATGTTTTTAATATTGGGCACAAAAAATATCAATTAGTTGACGGTTCTCTTGAGTTAATCCATTAGTATGACTTAATGGCATATAATTTGTCAATTATGACATAAATTATACTCTGGCATCTTCTTTGCAATTATAAAGGCATAATTTAATTTTAAGGAGAAAATAATGGGTAAAATTATTGGTATTGACTTAGGAACAACAAATTCTTGCGTTGCTGTAATGGAAGGTGGAGAGCCAACTGTTATCACAAGTCCAGAAGGTGGTAGAACTACCCCTTCTGTAATTGGTTTTACAAAAGAAGAAAGACTAGTTGGTGATCCGGCAAAAAGGCAAGCTGTAACTAATCCCAAAAATACTATTTATTCAATTAAAAGATTTATGGGTAGAACCCCAGCTGAAATAAAAAAAGATATTGAAGAAGTTCCATATGAAGTGTCTATTGATGGAAAAAAAATAAATGTTGAGGCCAATGGTAAAAAATATCAACCTCAAGAAATTAGCGCAATGGTATTGCAAAAAATGAAACAAATGGCTGAACAATATCTTGGAACTACTGTTTCTGATGCTGTGATTACAGTTCCAGCTTATTTTAATGATTCTCAAAGAAAAGCAACAAAAGATGCTGGTAAAATTGCAGGTTTGAATGTTAAAAGAATTATCAACGAACCAACTGCGGCTTCTTTAGCTTATGGTTTTGATAAGAAAAAAGATGAGAAAGTTGCTGTATTTGATCTTGGTGGTGGAACATTCGATATTTCTATTCTTGATATATTAAATGACGAAGGCCAAAGTATTGAAGTAAATGCCAGTAATGGTGATGGAAGATTGGGTGGAGATGACTTTGACCAAAAAGTGGTTGATTGGCTTGCGGACGAGTTTAAGAAAAATGAAGGCATNGATCTAAGAAAAGATCCTATGGCTTTACAAAGATTGAAGGAATCAGCTGAGAATGCTAAAAAAGAATTGTCATCCTCTAAGCAAACAGAAATAAATCTTCCATTTATTACTGCTGATTCTTCAGGCCCTAAACATTTAAATATGACCTTAACTAGAGCAAATTTTGAACAATTAGTTTCTGATTTAGTTGAAAGAGTCGTAGCACCTTGTAAACAAGCTTTAAAAGATGCAAAACTATCACCATCAGATATTAATGAAGTCATTCTTGTTGGAGGATCAACTCGAATTCCTGTAATCCAGGAAAAAGTAAAGGAAATCTTTGGAAAAGAACCTAATCAAAGTGTTAATCCTGATGAAGTTGTTGCATTAGGAGCTGCAATTCAAGGTGGAGTTCTTGCAGGAGATGTTGATGATGTGCTTTTACTAGATGTTACTCCTTTAACATTGGGAATTGAAACAATGGGAGGTGTAGCAACTCCATTAATTGAAAAAAATACAACTATTCCAACTCAGAAATCTCAAATTTTCTCTACTGCTGCTGATAATCAACCAATGGTTGAGATTCATGTTGTTCAAGGAGAAAGATCATTAGCAAAGGATAACAAAAGCCTTGGAAGATTTCATTTAGATGGTATTCCACCTGCTCCTAGGGGAACCCCTCAAATTGAAGTTTCTTTTGATATGGATGCAGATGGAATTTTAAATGTAAAAGCTGTTGATAAAGCAACTTCTAAAGAGCAAAGTATTAGAATTGAAGCTCAAAGCGGTTTATCAGATCAAGAAATTGAAAAGATGGTAAATGACGCTAAAAAGCATGAAGCTGAAGATAAGGCTAAAAAAGAAGAGATTGACACAAAAAATCAAGCCGAACAACTTGTATTTCAAACTGAAAAACAAATGAAGGATTTAGATGATAAGCTATCAGACGATGATAAAAATGACTTAAATGATGCTTTAGAAAAACTTAAAAAAGCAAATGAGTCATCAGTTGTTGAGGACATCAAATCTGAAATGGAAAACTTAAATTCTGTTTGGAGCTCTAAAGCTTCTTCAATGTATGATGCATCGAACGCTAATGCACAAGAGCCTTCTTCACAAGAGGCTGAATCAGATTCGAAAGAAAAAGATAACAAAAAAATTAAAGACGCAGATTTTGAAGTAGTTGAAGACTAGTTTTAGATTTTTTATTATTCTATAATTACTTAGTTTTTCAACTATGAATAGCATTGTTTTAAAGATTTTAAAAACAATTATGAGCGTTACCGCAGCATTTGTTGGATTTACGTTCATTGTAATAATTGCTTTTTACTTTTATCTTTCAGATGGAGTAGAATTTGATTTAAACAGGTCCAATCAAACTTTAAATAGTTTAACAAATAGATTTGAAATTGACTTTAGTAATAATTCAACTATTTACTTAAAAGCAAGAGAAAAAAATATAGATACCTATATTACACTTGAAAATGCTATTATAAAACGTTCTGGAAATATTCTAATAAATNCAGAAAATATCACCGTAAATACTACTTTAAATTTTACCAAAACATTGCAATTTGTTTACGAAATCATTCTAAATAACAATACTGATTTAAATTTAATTAATCCTGTCAGTATAAAGTTAAAAAACCCAACTCTTGATTTAGCAAGCGTTGAAAATCAAGTTACAGAAATAAATGAAAGTGATAGATATTTTCCGGTAACGATAAAGGCTGAAAATGGAAATTTGATTGATGGTAATGTTGAAATTGGTCAGTTTGATTTTTTTCTAAATATCAAACAGTACTCTCAAACTTCTTCATTAGAAAAGTATAAGTTTCGCCTAAAGTCATCGCAAAATTTTCCTGTAAGTTATATTGCTCANTTTTTCCAAGATGTTGAAAGTATTGGCGATAAAAAGGAAACAATATCTTTTGATATAACGCTTGAAGACGAATATGCAAATAATGATGATATTTCACAAAAGCTCAACGGTGTATTTCAGATTAGAAATACAACAATGAGATTAAAAACATTCCCTGTACAGTTAAAGCCTGAGCCAATTAGAAGATTAAATTTAGATTTAAACATAAACGATAATATTGGTCAAGCTAACTTAGTTGGAACATTGTATAACCCTAAAAAAAGTTTAGGTTTGCAAACAGAACCTAATCTTCAAATAGGAGGTACTTTAAATTTTGAGGAAATTCTGAAACCTGAACTTAATTTAATCGTTAATGGTTATGATATATACTTTGCTAAACTTGAAAATTTAAATTTAAATGGGGTTACTGACTTAACTGTCTCAATAATCGGTAAAAATGTATTAGATTTACAAGGTTCTTTAAAANTTAAAAAAAGTAATGGNTTTTTAGTACCTTTAGCAGATACAGAATTTGAAACAAAACATAGAATAAGAAATATTGATGAAGAAAAATGAATTAGATAGACTGAACTCAAAAATCCAACAAAAATCCACTTTTGTTGAATCTTTAAGAGAGAGCATTTCTGAGGTCATTGTTGGACAGAATGATCTAATTGACAAAATTCTTATTTCAATTATATCTAATGGTCACATATTACTTGAGGGAGTTCCTGGGCTTGCTAAAACTTTAACAATTAACACTGTAGCTAATTTAATTAATGCAGAATTTAAGAGAATTCAATTTACTCCAGATATGTTACCTTCAGATTTATTAGGTACTCTAATTTACAATCAAAAAACCGGCGAGTTTAATACCAAAAAAGGTCCAATTTTCTCTAATATAATTTTAGCAGATGAAATTAATCGTGCTCCGTCAAAAGTACAAAGCGCATTATTGGAATCAATGCAAGAAAAGCAAGTTACTATTGGTGATGATACTTTTAAACTAGCAAAACCTTTTTTAGTTTTAGCGACGCAGAATCCAATTGAGCAAGAAGGTACATACCCACTTCCTGAAGCTCAGGTTGATAGATTTATGATGAAGGTAATTGTTGATTACCCTTCAATTGAAGAAGAAAAAGAAATCATTAATAGAGCTAACACTCAAAATCATAAAAAAATTAAATCTGTAGTTAAAGCAAAAACAATTCTTGAAGCTCAAAATCTTGTAAATGATATATACATTGATCCTAAAATTTCAGAATATATTTTGAAAATAGTTTTTGCTACTAGAGTTCCTGAACAATTTAATTTATCAAAATTAGCTGATTTAATTTCATTTGGCGCATCTCCAAGAGCGTCCATTAATTTAGTTTTAGCTTCAAAGGCCAAAGCATTCATTGATGGAAGAGGATATGTTATACCCGAAGATGTAAAATATGTTGCAAAGGATATTTTAAGACATAGAATTTTACTTTCATACGAGGCTGAGGCAGAAGAAATTACTTCTGAAGATATTGTTGATCAATTACTTCAAGAAGTACCAGTACCTTAGTTTTGTAATGTCAAAAGAAATACTTAAAAAAGTTCGTAAAATTGAAATAAGAACAAAAAATATTGTAAATGATTTCTTTGGCGGAGATTATCACTCAAATTTTAAAGGAAGAGGTATGACCTTTTCTGAAGTAAGGGAATATGTTCCCGGCGATGATGTGAGATCTATTGATTGGAATGTAACTGCAAGAACTGGAAAGCCTCACCTTAAAATTTTTGAAGAAGAACGAGAGCTGTCCGTTTTAATTCTTATAGATGTAAGCAGTTCTGGTGTTTTTGGTTCAAAAAAGAATTTAAAAATTGATTTAGGTGTGGAGATTGCAGCTATGTTAAGTTTTTCGGCAATAAAAAATAATGACAAGGTTGGACTTGCATTATTTAGTGATAAAGTTGAAAAATACATTCCACCTAAAAAAGGTAAGAAACATGTTCTCAGACTTATTACGGATATTGTAAATCATGATTTCGAAAATAGCAATAAACGTACTTCAATTAAGACTGCAATTGATTTTGCAAATAAAATATCTAAACGAAAGAGTGTCATTTTTCTTATTTCAGATTTTATTGATGATAATTTTTGGAATGAGCTAAAATTTTTAAATTTTAAACATGATGTTATTGGACTTCAAATATTTGATTCATACGAACGCAATTTTCCTAATTTAGGAATTATCAATATTCATGATTCTGAAACTGGCGAAAATACCTGGATTGATACAACTAGTAAAAAAAACAGAAATAAATTTCAAAAAAATTCGATAGAAAAACTCAATAGTTTTTCTAGAAAATGTAAGAATATTGGTTTCGACCTAATTCAAATCAGTACTGATGATGATTATATAAAATTTCTCATGCAATTTTTTAGAACAAGAGCAAACAGAAGCTAATGAAAATTTATATTTTAATTTTTTTATTTATTTTAGGTGCTTGTAATATCGATTCTAAAAATCCTAACATATCATTTGAGACAATACCCAAAAAAGCTAAAATTGGATTTCCAATTAATCATGAGGTCGCAATAAATGATTTAGGAGAAATATTTACTTTAAATTCAGTTGTATGGGAAGACTCTTCAGCCTGGTTATCTGACTCTTCAAAAGTTTTTATTACAAAATCTCAAGTTGACACTTTAAGTAATTCGATATTATTAAATTACCAAATCACTTTTTGGGATTCTGGAAATGTGGTAATACCACCANTNTATGCATTTTTNAGCTTTCCAGATTCATCAAAAGCTACAATACTAAAAACAGATACATCATATGTTTATATATCGTCAATTTTAGACACTACAATGACGACTGTTCTTCCTGATAAGACTATTAAAGAGATTAAATTTCCAATAGAAAGATTAAGACTTTTCGCCTATTTCATTTTAGCATTGCTGATTTTATTCGTTATTTATTTGTTCAAAACAAGGAATGGTAAAAGATTTTCCAAAAGGAAGTTTTTTAATTTTAATCCAAAATCCAAAGCAATGAAAGATGTTGAAGAAATTAATTTGGAAATAGATTCAGNTGAATTTTTNATTAAAATTTCTGACATATTAAGAAAATATTTTCAGAATAATTTTTATATAATATCATTTGAAATGACTTCAGCTGAGCTTAAAGAGTTTTTTAATGACAAAGATTTAAACAACTTGTTGGACCAAATTGATCAGGTAAAATTTGCCCAAAAAACTTCAAGCAAAAAAGAAAAAGAAGATATTTTAAAATTGTTGAAAAAAATTATAAGAAAACTTCTTTAAAGCAATTAATTCATTTAATTTATAAATATGAGTACTACAGCTGATATTAGAAATGGAGCAGTCATTAATTTTAAAAATGCTCGAATGAAAATAGTTGAATTTCAACATGTAAAACCTGGAAAAGGACCTGCATTTGTGAGAACTAAACTAAAGGATATCCAATCTGGAAAAATAATTGACCATACCTTTAATTCAGGTGCTAAAATTGAATTTATAAGAGTGACATCTAAAAAATTCCAATATCTATATAAGGATGGAGATAGCTTCATTTTTATGGATAACAATACCTATGATCAGGTTCAGGTTGATAAAGTATTAATGGATGATAGTCATTTCTTCATTAAAGAGGGAGATAATATTGAGATTTCTTTTGATGGAGAAGAAATTATAAGTCTACTTTTACCTTCAAAAACAGTACTTAAAGTTATTCAAACAGATCCAGGGCATAAGGGAAACACTGCAACTAATGCTTTAAAGCCAGCTACTTTAGAAACTGGACTCAATGTTCAGGTTCCTTTATTTATTAATGAAGGAGATTTAGTAAAAATTGATACTAAAGATGGTTCTTATTCTGAAAGAGTCAAGGAATAGATAAATGTGGAAAGACAAGATAAAAGAAATTATTTACATGCTTGAAAATAGTGATGTAAATGAAATTGAAGTAAGATTTTGGTTTAAAAAAATTAAGGTAATAAAAAAACCACCTGTTTTGAACGTTGATTCAGCTCAACTTTCATCTGAAAATCAAAAAATTCCGAGCCTCCTTAAGCAAGAATCTGACATACAAGATTCAGAGCCCATTAAAGACTCTTCAGAGGTAAATTTAGTTGAAATAAAATCTCCTATGCCAGGAACATTTTATTCAGCACCAGATCCTGATTCAGCACCATTTGTAAATATTGGAGATAATGTACATGCTGGAGATACTATTTGTATAGTTGAAGCTATGAAAATAATGAATGAAATTCAGGTAGAAGAATCTGGAATTATTGAAGAAGTCTTGGTTGAAAATTCAAGTCCAGTTGAATTTGATCAGATATTATTTAAATTAAAATCATCTAAATAATAATGTTTGAAAAGATTTTAATTGCTAATAGGGGTGAAATTGCTATTAGAATCATCCGAGCTTGCAATGAGATGGGTATTAAAACCGTTGCAGTTTTTTCAAAAGCAGATAAAAAATCTCTTCATGTAAAGTTTGCTGATGAAGCCATTTGCATTGGGGAAGGCCCAGCTGTTGAAAGTTATCTTAATATACCTAGAATAATTGCAGCTGGAGAAATTACAAATGCTGATGCAATTCATCCTGGATACGGTTTTCTTGCTGAAAATGCAAAGTTTAGTAAAATTTGTAAAGAAAATGGATTTACCTTTATTGGACCGAGTTCAGAGATTATTGACCTAATGGGAGACAAGGTTAATGCTAGGAATGCAGCAAAAGATGCAGGTGTACCAATTATTCCTGGAAGTAATACTTTGTCTTCAGTTGAAGAGTTTTTAGAAATTGCTGAACAAATTGGATATCCTGTAATGCTTAAAGCTGTAGCTGGAGGCGGTGGTAAAGGAATGCGAGTTATTAATAATGCAAGCGAAGCAGAGAAAGGATTTAATATCATTCAAAATGAAGCTGGAATGGCATTTAAAAATTCAGAAATTTATGTTGAAAAATTTGTTGAAAATGGCCGGCATATTGAGGTTCAAATTTTGTCTGATAAATTTGGAAATCATCTTCATTTAGGAGAAAGAGAGTGCTCAATTCAGAGAAGTAATCAAAAATTAATCGAAGAATCCCCATCTCTATTTGTAGATGATGATTTGAGAAATAATTTAACTTTAAAGTCACTACAGTTATCAAAAAAAGTTAATTATGTTGGCGTTGGAACAATAGAGTTTTTAGTAGATGATAAGAAAAACTTCTACTTTATTGAAATGAATACAAGAATTCAAGTTGAGCATACAGTAACAGAAATGGTTTATATGATTGATCTAATCAAAGAACAAATAAGAACCTATGCAGGTATTGAGTTATCAATCAAGCAGGAAGATATTCGAATGAATGGACATGCCATTGAATGCAGAATAAATGCTGAAGATCCGTTTAATGATTTTATACCTTCACCAAAGATGATAAAGTCTTTAAACTTTGCCGGAGGAATTGGAGTAAGGATTGACTCATTCATATATGCAGGATATCAAATCCCAACAAATTATGACTCTATGCTAGGAAAGTTGATAGTTCATTCTTCATCAAGAGAAAAAGCNTTAGTTAGAATGAAAAGAGCACTTCAAGAAACTTTTATTGATGGNCCTGAAACAACTTTACCGCTTTTAGAAATGATTTTTGAAAATAAAGACTTTAATAATGGAAATTTTGACATAAATTTTTTAGGTAAATTTTTAAAAAATATAAAGGAAAAAGATAATGAATCATCCTGATAACTTAATGTACACTTCAGAACACGAATGGGTCAAAATTGAAAATAATATAGCTACAGTTGGTATTACTGATTTTGCACAAGGTGAGCTTGGAGACATAATATTTTTAGAATTTCCAGATGTTGATGAATCATTCAATGAAGGAGATGTTTTTGGAACAATCGAAGCGGTCAAAACAGTATCAGACTTATTTATGCCAGTATCTGGAAAAATAGTTGAAGTCAATGAGGCTTTGAATGATAATCCTGAAAATGTTAATTCTAGTCCATATGATAGCGGATGGATGGTCAAAATTGAATTATCAGCTGAAAGCGGTACAGACTCATTACTTAATTCCAAATCTTATATTGAAATGATTGGTTAATCATGCTTAAAAACTTAGAGCACTTCGTTCAAGTTTTAAAAATTGAAAAAAATCATTCTTCAAATACAATAGATTCTTATTTATCTGACATTAAATCTTTTGAAAAATATTTAGTCAAAAGAAAAATTTCATTCAAACAGATTGTAAATGAAACGGAAATAATACAAAAATATTTCAGATACTTAAATCGAAGTAAAATTTCTCCAACATCAATTAAAAGAAAATATTCATCCCTATCTTCATACTTTTCCTATTTAATTGATAGAAAAATAATTAAAAAAAATCCACTTAATGGCATTTATACACCAAAATTATCAAAGAAATTGCCAACTGTATTATCAATTGAAGAAATTAAAAGAATATTTAAACAATCTGAGAATACTGATAATGAGCTGTTAGGTTTAAGGGATAGATGTGTTATCGAATTACTTTACTCTTGTGGCTTAAGAGTTAGTGAATTATGCGAACTTAAAATAAATAATATACAGTTTGATGCTAATGTAATTCGTTTTTTTGGCAAAGGAAATAAAGAGAGAATAATTCCTTTAACATTTTATGCTAAGGAGTGGTTGGAGAAATATTTATATCAATCTAGACAAATACTCTCGAATAGAAAATCATCTGAGCAAAAATTTGTTTTTTTAAGCAATAATGGAAGAAGATTAACAAGGGCAGCCATATGGCAATCCATCAAAAAGTATGTTAATGCAGCTGGCATTACAAAAACTGTTTCTCCTCATACTTTTAGACATTCTTTTGCTACACATCTTGTTGATGGAGGTGCTAATTTAATTGAAATTCAGAAATTGCTTGGTCATTCTGATATTTCAACGACTGAAATATATGTTCATCTATCAAAGGAGTTTATTGATAGCGAATACATGAAAGCTTTTGATAAAAAAAAGAATTAATTATCTTTAACGTATGGGAATAGCAAGTTTACCATTAGAAATACAATTGATTTTAGTGCCTACAATATTATTTGCACTTACTTTTCATGAATATGCTCACGCAAGAGTAGCATATCTTCTTGGAGACTATACTTCATATTATCAAAATCGCATGAACTTGAATCCTTTTAATCATCTAGATCCTTTCGGGACTTTTGCTCTATATTTTTTAGGTTTTGGATGGGCAAAACCTGTTCCAGTTGTTATGCAAAATTTAAAAAATCCTAGATCTGATATGATGATGATTGCAATGGCTGGACCTGCATCAAATATGTTTCTTGCCTGTTTAGCATCAATAATATATCGACTAAATTTCTACTTACAGTTAAGTGAAGAGGTAATTTTTCCTCTAGAAATATTCATTCAAATTAATATTGTACTAGCCATTTTTAATTTGATACCTTTAAATCCTCTTGATGGTTCAAGAATTCTACCATTAATAGTTAAAAACCCAAGAACACTTTATAATATTGAGGTTTATGGACCAAGAATTTTAATTGGTCTAATTATTTTAAATTTGATAGGTATTCCTATTTTATCAACAATAATTTTAACTCCTGTATCAATTATTTTCTATTTATTAACAGGTGCATAGTTGAAAAAAATCTTTTCAATTTTTGGACCTACTGGAATTGGAAAATCTAGTTTAGCAATAGAATTAGCAAAAAAAATAGATGGTGAAATTATAGGTGTCGATTCAAGACAAATTTATAATGGAATTCCAATCGGTACTGCTCAACCAAATTCCAGTCAGCTAAAAGAAGTACCACATCATCTTGTAGGATTTAAGAAGCTTAATGATAGGATATCTGCTGGAGAATATATTGAATTGATTGACAATAAAATTGATGAGATTACTCAAAAAAATAAATCCCCAATTCTTTGTGGTGGAACTGGTCTATATTTTAAATCTTTGAAAGAAGGAATATTTGAAGGAAGTCATACAAATGAAGATATAAGAAGTAGGCTAGAAGAAGAATACGAAATTGACAAAGAAAAATTATTTAAAACTCTTCAAAAAATTGATCCTGATTACTCAAGTAAAGTTCATATTAATAATAAAAAAAGATTAATTAGAGCCCTTGAAGTTTATGAATCAACTGGAAAGCCAATGTCCAAAAATTTTGATTCTTCATCGAAAAAAAGCAGATATGCTAATGATTTCTATTTTGTTTATTTAAAAATGCATAATGATTTTTTACATCCTAGAATTTTAAAAAGAATTAAATTTATGATTGATGATGGAATGACAAATGAAGTTGAAAAAATAATTAAGAGTAAAATAAATATTTCTCATATTGACTATATAGGCTTTAAAGAAATTTCTTCTTTCATAAACAAAGAAATCTCAATTAATGAAGCTATTGAAAATATTTTTGTAAGGACAAGACAATACGCTAAAAGACAAAAAAAATGGTTTAATGTAAACAACTTTGATGTTTCATTTGATTTGAGTGAGATTTCTAAAAATGATATAGTTGATAAATTGATTCAAATAAACTAATTTTCGCAAACAATTGGAGAATTAAATGCTTAAAAGCAAACATCTTATCGGTCTAGAACATTTTCCAGTTTCTGATTTGAATAAAATAATCGATACTTCATTTAAGTTCAAAGACATACTTCAGACAGAAAGCAGAAAAGCTATTCTTCTGCAAGGAAAAACTGTTGTAAACATGTTTTTTGAAAATTCTACTAGAACTAAAATTAGTTTTTCATTGGCTGAAAAAAGATTAGGTGCTGATAGTATTAATTTTTCTGCTTCAACAAGCAGTGTTAAAAAGGGTGAAACATTGAAAGATACTGTACAAAATATTGAATCCATGAAAATTGATGGTGCAGTAATAAGGCATGGACATCCAGGGTCTGCATTAAAATTGACAGAATACATTGATGGAGCAGTAATTAATGCTGGCGATGGTTCTCACGAACATCCTACTCAAGCCATTCTTGATATGGTAACACTTAAAGAGAAATTTGGAAAAATTAAAGGTCTTAAAGTTGGAATTGTTGGTGATATTTTAAATAGTAGGGTAGCTAGAAGCGACATTTTTGCATTGAAAAAACTTGGAGCAGAGGTCGTAGTTTGCGGTCCAAGTACTTTATTACCAAGCGATGCAAAAAAACTTGGAATAAATATTACATACAATTTAGATGAAGTTCTCAATTGGTGTGATGCAGTTATAGCTTTACGTATTCAGTTAGAAAGGATGCATTTAGGAAGGATTCCATCAAAAAGAGAATATCATAGCGAATTTGGTCTTACTTTTGAGAGAATAAGTAAATTGAAAAAAGATATAGTTATTATGCACCCGGGACCAATGAATCGCGGAGTAGAAATTGATAGTAAAGTGGCTGATTCAGATAATGCTGTCATTCTTGATCAAGTGTTAAATGGAGTTGCATCTAGAATGTCAATTCTTTATTTACTTTTAGGTGAAGGAGATATGGAGATATGATAGATAGTAAGAGCACAAAGAAACTTTTATTTAAATCTGGAAGAGTAATTGATCCATTCACCAAAAAAACATTTAATGGCGATATTCTTGTTGAAAATGGAAAAATTTCAAAGATAAGCGACTCAATTCCTTCAAGAGGAAAAGATTATCAAGTTGTAGATTGTAAAGGTCTAGTTGTTACTCATGGTTTTTGTGATATTCATGCTCATTTTAGAGAACCAGGAAGGGAAGATAAGGAAACTTTAGAATCGGGATCTTTTGCAGCTTTGGGCGGAGGATTTACTCAAGTCTGTACTATGGCTAATACAGACCCTATTATTGACTCTCCTGAACATATTCATTACATAGTTAGCAAAAGTTCAAAGCTTCCAATTGATATTTTCCCTATTGGTGCTGTTTCAAAAGGCTTAAAGGGAGAAGACTTAACAGAAATGTTATTGATGCAGAAAAATGGTGCCATTGCTTTTAGTGATGANGGTATGCCAATACAAAATGCGCAATTTATGAAATTAGCTTTAACNTATGCTAAAATGCTTGATGTCCCAATTATGAATCATGCNGAGGATATTTTTCTTAGAAATAATGGAGTTATGAATGCTTCTACAACATCAAATAATCTAGGTCTTAAAGGTAATACTAGCTTAGCTGAAGCTGTAATGGTTTACAGAGATTTATTATTAGCTCAATCATTAAGCTCAAAACTTCATTTATTACATATTTCAACAAAACAAACTGTCGATTTATTGAAGCAATTTAAAAAGAAAAATTCACTTATCACTTCAGAAGTGTCTCCGCATCATTTATTTTTTGTCGATGAAGATGTTAATGAGTTTGATACAAGTTTAAAAGTTGCTCCTCCTGTCAGAGGAAAAGATGACAGAAAAGCATTAATTGAGGGTATTAAATCAGGCCTTATCGATTGTATCGCTACAGACCATGCACCTCATACTATCGAAGATAAAGAAACAACTTTTAATGATGCTGAATTTGGCATGATTGGACTAGAGTCATGTTTTGGTGCTGTAAACAAAGTTTTGGTAAAACAAAATGGAATGAGTTTAAAATCGCTAATTGAAAAGCTTACTGTAAATCCTAGAAAAGTAATGAACTTAGAACAAAATTTATTTTCCATTGGTTGTAAAGCACAAATCACTATTTTTGATCCCAATGAGAAATGGGTATTTGCTAATGAACATATTTTGTCAAAATCATCTAACTCTCCATTTTTAGGAAAAGAGCTAATTGGAAGAGTGAAATATGTTGTTTCAAAAAACCAATTTTTCTCAATATAAAATCTCTTTTATTAATCATTGACTAATGAGAACACATCGATTAAGTTTTGGGGCATTTTTATAGAATTATGAAAAAGACAACAAAAACTATATCAGCAAAAGATGTCAACCAGCAATGGTGGCTTTTTGATGCATCTAATCAGGTGCTTGGAAGATTTGCGTCTGAAGTAGCTCAAGTTCTTAGAGGAAAACATCGTCCTGATTATTCTCCAAATATTTACATGGGGGATGCAGTTATCATTGTTAATGCCGATAAGATAAGAGTTACTGGAAACAAATCTGAAACTAAAAAATATTTTAGACATTCAGGATATCCCGGCGGTGTCAAATATGCTAGTTTTAGCGATCTAATGAAAAATGATTCTGATAAGGTAGTTCTTAATGCTGTAAAAGGTATGCTTCCTAAAAACAAACTTGGAAGAGAAATATCTAAGCATATTAGAATCTATAAAGATACTAATCACGGTCACGAAGCACAGCAACCTAAAGAATGGAGCTCTAATTAATGAATAAAGAATATTTTAACGGTGTTGGAAGAAGAAAGAATTCAACTGCCAGAGTTTATCTTTCAGATGGAAAAGGAAAATTTTCTATCAATAGCGTTTCAGATGATATTAATTCTTATTTAAAAAGAGAGTCATTGGTAATTCATGCAGTAAAACCCCTTGAAGTTTTAAATTTAAAAGGTAAATATGATATTAAAATTAATGTTCAAGGCGGCGGTTTAACTGGTCAAGCTGGTGCAATTCAATTGGGTATTGCTAGGGCATTATTGAAAATTGATGAAGACTTTAGATCTCAACTTAAATCACATGGTCTATTAACAAGAGATGCTAGAGAAGTTGAAAGAAAAAAATACGGTCAACCAGGAGCAAGAAAAAAGTTCCAATTCTCAAAAAGATAAAAGTATGCAAAAAATTACAAAAGAAGATTTACTCAATTCAGGCGCTCATTTTGGACATGTTAGTAGTAAAACAGATCCAAATTTTAAAGATTTCGTAGTATCTCAAAAAAATGGTATTGATATCATTAATTTAGATGATACGCTTGAAGGTTTAGATAAAGCTTTAAATTTCATTTCAAATATTGTTCAAAGAAATGGAGAAATTCTTTTTGTTGGCACTAAAAAGCATGCAAAGGATGTCATCCAACAAGAGGCTGATAGATGTGGAATGTTCTATGTTGTAGAAAGATGGCTTGGTGGAACTCTAACTAATTTTTCTACGATTAAAAAAAGCATTAAGAGATTGCATTCTTTAGAGAAAGAAGGTTCTTCAATATTTGAAGACTTAACCAAAAAAGAACTTTTAATGTTAAACAGAGAAAAAATTAAACTGTCTGACCAGCATAGAGGTATTAAAGATATGAAAAAGCTTCCAAATGCAATTGTTATAGTTGATGGTAAAACTGAATCAATTGCTATTCAAGAAGCTAAAAAACTTGAAATACCAATCATTTGTATTGTTGACTCAAATACAGATCCATCGCTTTGTGATTATCCTATTCCTGCAAATGACGATTCTATTAGAACAATTCAGTTAATAGTAAATGAAATCGTAAATACAATTATCTCTGTTAGTAGAAAAGATGACGACAAGTCTGAATCTGTTTCAGATGTAAAAGAAGAAAAAGAAGGTTAGTCAAATGAGTGTCGATGCTAAGTTAGTTAAGACTTTAAGAGATAGAACCGGTGCAGGAATGATGGATTGCAAAAAAGCTTTAGTAGAAGCAAAAGGTGATTTAGATGCTGCAGTAGACTATCTAAGAAAAGCAGGAATTGCCAAAGCTGAAAAAAAATCATCAAGAGTTGCTAATGAAGGTATTATCTACTCATATATTCATCCTGGTAGCAAATTAGGAGTGCTAGTTGAGCTTGGATGTGAAACAGATTTTGTTGCAAAAACTGAAGGATTTAATGATCTTGCTGCTTCAATTGCTATGCAAGTAGCTGCATCAAATCCATTAGCTATTGATGAATCTGGAATTTCCCAAGGTATTTTAGATAAAGAAAAAGAGATTTTCATGGATCAGGCAAAATCATCAGGAAAACCTGAAAATGTCATTGAAAAAATTGTTGAGGGTAAGTTAAATAAGTTTATTGAGGACAATTGTCTTGTTCACCAATCATTTGTAAAAAATCCTGATATGACTATTTCTCAATTAGTTCAAGAAGCTGTAGCTAAACTTGGAGAAAATATTACTATTAATAGATTTGTAAGATTTGCTCTAGGTGAACAATCAAATTAAAATATGTTAAATCAAAGTATCGATTCTGCTAAGTCTAAAATGGAACAAACTATATCATTTGTTAAGAGTGAAACTGGTAAAATAAGGACTGGTAGAGCCAATACTGAAATGTTTAATAATATTCTTGTTAATTATTATGATAATGAAACCCCACTAAATCAGGTTGCAAATATTGCAGCATTAGATGCAATTACTATTAGCATTCAACCTTTCGATAAAACTGTCATTGATGACATTGAAAAGGCAATTTTAGAGTCTGATCTTGGCTTCAATCCTTCCAATAATGGTAATAGTATAATGATTACTTTTCCACCATTATCCGCAGAGAGAAGACAAGAGTTAGTTAAGGTAGCTTCGAAGATTATTGAAGATGGAAGAATTTCTATCCGAAATATCAGAAGAGAGATTATCCAGTCTGCTAAACGAATTGAAGATGAACAAAATATATCAGAAGATAATATGAAGACATTCTTAGATGACATTCAGGAAGTGACTGACACCTACATAAGTAGGCTTAATTCTCTTCAAAAAGAAAAAGAAGCAGAGATTTTAGATAAATAAATTCTNCTTANCTTATTCGCACTTAGACCAGCCGCAATCTTTACAAACCAANCAACCNCCTTCATTGACAATACCGCTTCCATCACATTCACTACAATGTTGACCATATTCTCTGGCTTGTCCTTGTGGAGGATTTTGTTCAGCTATTTCAAATTGGCTTTTTTTTTCCTGGGAAGGAGAATCACCATTCACAAATGTTTCAAGCGCTCTTCCGATTGCATCAGGAGTTGATAGAATCAGTTGACCATCTTCCCATGTTGGGTTTGGTCCACTTATTCCTTTCAATTGATTGATTATGCTATTAGGATCGATTCCTGAACGTAGTGCTAAAGATATGAGCCTGCTAATTGCTTCAGTTTGTGCAGCAACTGTACCACCTGCTTTACCAATAGCAGTAAAAACTTCACATAGGCCGTTTTCATCTTCATTTACTGTGACATATAGTGTCCCATCTCCAGTGCGCATGCGTCTAGTTTTTCCTTCTGTAATTGAAGGACGATTACGTGCAGTTTTCATTTCTGCATTCTCAGAATTTTGCTCTTCCTTTTCTGATGACTTATCATCAGTAATCAAAATACCTTCTCTTGAACCTTCGCGATAAACTGTAATACCTTTTAAGTCAGCTTTGTATGCAGTCATATAAATGTCTGCAACAGTATCAACAGTGGTCTCTTCAGCGAGATTCACAGTAGATGAAATAGAACTGTCGATATATTTCTGTACTACACCTTGCATTTTTACTCTGAAATATGGATCAACGTTATGTGCTGTAACTACATATTCCGGTAAGTTCTCATCAGTTCCAAACATTTCTTTCACAACTGGATGATAAACAGTAAAGGTATCGAACTCTTTACCAAGGCTATCGTTCTTCTTCACCTTTCTTTGATATGAAGTTGCAAAAATTGGCTCAACACCAGAAGTAACTCTCGCAACGATTGCGCCACTACCTGTTGGAGCTACAGTGGTTAATGTACAATTTCTGATTCCATTTTTTTTAATTTTATTTTGCAATTTCTTCGGAAGATCTTGAACAAACAAACTTTGTGAATATCCATCCCAATCAAAATTAGGGAATTGACCCTTTTCCTTTGCAAGTTCTGCGCTTGTTTCATAGGCCGTGTCCCTATGAATTTCCATAATTTTACCTATGGTTTCTAATGCTTCATCAGAATCGTACTTGATTCCCATCTTAACAAGCATATCACCCAAGCCGAGAATTCCGAGACCGACTCTTCTATCATTTTTGGCATTTTGCTTTTGCTCCTCAAGAGCATGGCGGTCTAAGTTGTAATCAATCACATTATCTAAAAATCTTGCACCAACAGCAGTGGTTTCTTTAAACCCATCGAAATCAAAATTTCCGTCTTGATCCACAAAGCGTTCTAGGTTAAGAGCACCTAAATTACAACATCCACCATCTGGTAGGGGTTGTTCTGCGCATGGATTAGTAGATACTAGGGGACTACAATATTCTGCATTATGATATTTAGTCATTGTATCCCAAAAAAGAAGTCCTGGTTCAGCGCTAGAATGTGCATGTTCAATTATTTTCATCCACAAATCTTTGGCTTTTACAGTTGAATACTTTTTTCCACCCCAATGTAAATCAAAATCGGAATCAGACTGGACTGCGTCCATAAATTCGTCAGTTAATAAAACTGATATATTTGAGTATTTGACCATATCAACGTCCCCAGTTTTGATTTCGATAAATTTCTCGATATCTGGGTGGTCAACACGTAATGTTTGCATGTTTGCGCCTCTTCTACCGTGTTGAGCTATTGTATTTGTATTTTCACTAAAGAGATTCATGAAGCCAACAGGACCACAAGAATTACCTCCAGTTCCTAGGATTTCGTCCCCACCTGGTCTCAAAACAGACAGATCATGTCCACAACCGCCACCGTATTTGTATGTCATGGCTTCTTGAATAACGCAATCATAAATGGATTTGATAGAATCGTCCTTTATACCGACAACATAACAATTATTGAGAGTTGTTGTAATGTCTTCACGACCAGCACCATGCATGATCCTGCCACCTGGTACAAACTTAAAATTCTTCAGAGCATCAAAAAAAGCTGCTTCCCACTTATCTTGGAGCTCAGGGGTTTTTTCAACACTTGCAAGAGCTTTCGCTTGGCGTTTCCAGAGTTCCCAAGGATTTTTCTCACCAGGAGCTAAATATTTCATTTCAAGAACGCTTCGACCAAGTTCGTCTTCTTTATANTANTTATCTANTNTGTATTCTTCTGGACAACTNTCTTCATCTTTNTNCATGGATTCTTTAACATTGAAACCAAGAATTTGATTTTTTATTTCAGAATCNATTTTTGGATTTTTATCCGATTCTGTTGGAAANTTTATTTCNATTGCTTCCGCCATAATTCCTAATTCTCACCCTTTAAATTAATATTTTACGCGTCAAAAAACGCAGTCTTCTCTAAAAGAGATTATTTTAATATTGCAAATACGTAGCTTTCGAAAAGCTAATTGGCTGGCCTATCAACTTATTTAATTTTTTTTATTGGAGTCAAGATTAAAAATGCAAAAACTTATATTTTTTTATTTAAAAATAATTTCGAAAAAAATATCCCAATAAGTCACATAATTTTGCCTACTTGTTTTGCAATTTTTTATGTATTAATATTTGTAGCAACTATGCACATATGACAGAAGCAAATTTGAATAATAAATTCACATTAAACGATAAATATACACTTCTCGAAGGTAGAATAATTCTATCCGGAATTCAAGCGCTCGTGCGATTATTACTTGATCAAAACAGAGCTGATTTAATCAAAGGTATAAACACAGGTACTCTAGTATCTGGTTACAGAGGTTCGCCTGTAGGTGTACTCGATATTAATTTAGTTAGGAATAAAAAGCTGCTTGACCAACACAACATTAATTTTATTCCAGGAGTCAATGAAGATTTAGGCGCCACATTAATATATGGGAGCCAAATGGCAGGAATGGTTTCCAATGTAAAATATGATGGTGTTCTTGGAATGTGGTATGGAAAAGCACCTGGAGTAGATCGTTCTGGTGATATTTTTAGACATGCAAATTTTTTAGGTGTAGGTAAAAATGGGGGNGTTTTAGCTGTTGCTGGAGATGACCCTTCCTGTAAATCATCNACACTTCCATCACAATCTGAACCAGCATTATTTGATGCAATGATGCCAATTTTTTATCCTGGTAATGTGCAGGAAATTTTAGACTTAGGAAGATACGCCTATGAAATGTCTCGATATTCAGGATTATGGTCAGGTTTCAAAATCGTAACTGATATTGCTGATGCATTTGGAAGTGCAATTGTTCATCCTGAAAGAATTAATATTAATATTCCAGATTTTCAATACAATGGTCAGCCTTGGAAACATACCCAAAATGCTAAATTAGTCGGACACCATAGTCTACCAACAGAAAAAGAAATTCATTTGGGAAGAATTGAAGCTGCTAAACATTTCTTAGCATGTAATAATATAAACAAAATTACCGTTCAATCAGACAAAGACTCAATCGGTATTATCACTGCAGGTAAAACCTATTATGATATTGTTGAAGCATTAGATTCACTTGGATGGGATGAGGCATTTTTAAATGAAAAAGGAATTAGAATATTAAAATTAGGAGCTACCTTTCCAGTTGACAGTAAAACAATTAAACAATTTTCTAAAAATTTAAATGAAATTTTTGTAATTGAAGAAAAAAGATCATTTATTGAGATGCTAATAAAAGAAGAAGTTTATAACTATCAAAATAAACCTCTAATTGTTGGAAAAAGTGATGAACACAATGATTCATTGATTCCTGGATACGGGGAATTAACAGCAGATGATTTATCAAAAATCATATTTAATCGTTATGCTTCGAGACTTGGAGTTGAATCAGATAACAATAAGATTAATATTATTTCTGAGGTTGATAATAGAATTTATGGAGAGTCTTTAACTTCAAGATCAATGTATTTTTGTTCTGGATGTCCTCACAATACTTCAACTGTTAAGTTACCTGAGGGTGATTCGGCTTTTGGTGGTATTGGTTGTCACTTGATGGCAATGTTTGTTGATGACGGAAAAGCATTTGGTACTACCCATATGGGAGGAGAAGGTGCTCAGTGGGCAGGTATGGAGCCTTTTATTGAGAAAGAACACATGTTCCAAAATATTGGTGATGGTACTTTTTTCCATTCGGGTTCTTTAGCTTTAAGGCAGGCTATTGCTGCTGGCTCTCACATCACATATAAGATTTTGTATAATAGAGCTGTAGCAATGACAGGTGCTCAGGACCCTGATGGAGGGCTCGATCTACCTGAATTAACCAAATATTTGAAATCCCAAGGAGTTAAAAAAGTTATAATAACTACTGATGATACCAATGCTTATAAATCTATAGAACAATCTAGGTGGGATAAAGATGTTGAAATTTTACATAGAGATGAAATTGTTGAAGCTCAAAAAAAATTAAAAGCTATTAAGGGAGTTACTGTTTTAGTCCATGATCAATCTTGTGCAGCAAATTTAAGAAGATTAAGAAAACGTGGTTTAGTCCACGAGCCTAAGAAAAGAATTTTTATCAATGAAGCAGTGTGTGAGGGATGCGGAGATTGCGGAGTTAAATCTAATTGTTTAAGCGTACAGCCAATAAAGACTGAGTTTGGTAGGAAAACCCAGATTGACCAACCATCATGCAATAAAGATTACTCTTGTGTGGAGGGGAATTGCCCTTCCTTCATTCAGGTTATTCCATCAGAGAAGGATGATAAAAGAAAACTACCAACGATTGAGTTTAATCCCTCAACTTTACCAAATCCAAGAAAAATTCAAAAAGATGTAGCTAATATATTTATGCTCGGAATTGGAGGAACAGGAGTTGTGACAGTCAATCAAATTATTTCTACTGCAGCATTTATTGAAGACAAGAAAGTAATTGCACTTGATCAAACTGGATTAAGCCAAAAAGGTGGTTCTGTTGTTTCTCACCTTAAAATTGTAAATAATGACAAAGAATATTCAAGTAGAGTTGCGAACGGAGAATCTGATGCATACTTAGTTTTTGATTTACTTACTGGTGTAAATCCAAAGAATATGGCAAAATTAAGCTCAAAAAATTCGACTTCGGTTATTTCAACATCTGAAATTCCAACTGGTGATATGGTTAGATCAACTGCTGAGGAGTATCCTGAAGCATCTTTTATGATAGATTTAATTAAAGAATACTCCAAGAATAATACATTATTAAATGCAACAGAGTTATCAGAACATTTTTTTGGAAGCAATATGCAGGCAAATTTCATTGTTATTGGCGCAGCTTTCCAATCTGGCTGTATACCAATTTCAAGTGAGTCTATTGAAAAAGCCATCGAAATGAATGGTGTAGCTGTTTCTCAAAATACCGATGCATTTAATATTGGAAGAAAAGTGGTGTCAGATCCTCATTGGATTGATACTATAGACTTATATAGATCTGGAAGTTTAGCTTCAAAACCAATTTTATCTTCTGAAGCAGTAAGCTTGATTGACTCAATTTCTCCTGATAAAGATTTAAGAAGAATTCTTGAACACAGAACTCAGGAACTAATTGAATATCAAAACCTTTCTTTTGCTAAGGAGTATATCGATTTTGTTGGAAATATATTTGATAAAGAGCAAAAGACAAGATCAAGCTCTGAGCTCTCTCAAAATGTTGCAAAATATCTATTTAAATTAATGGCAACAAAAGATGAGTACGAAGTTGCAAGATTGTCCTTAAAAGCTGAGTTGGATGTTGCAATAAACAAGGAGTTTGGAAAATCTGCAAAAATTAATTACATGCTTCATCCTCCTTTTTTAAAAGCAATGGAAAATATACCTATTTTAAATATGTTGCCTGGAGTCAAATCAAAATTAGCATTAGGTTCCTGGTTCAAAGTATTTTACGTAATGCTTAAAAACATGAAATTTTTAAGGGGAACCCCATTTGACTTTATGGCATGGTTTAGTAGCGATGTAAGAAAAGCTGACAAGAAAGCTTTAAATCATTACAAATCCATTCTAGAGAAAAATATTAATGAAATTGGAAATGGTAAATATCAAGATCTTAAAGAGTTTTCTTCATTACCAGATATAATCAGGGGCTATGAAGAGGTTAGATTGGATACCATGACAGAATATTATAAAAAATCTGATAATCTTTTCAAAGCGTAGAAATCTATTTCCATTTATTCATATACAAATTATATTTAATTAAACTTTTAAGACAGGAAATGTACATGCTAAAAAAACTATTTGTCGTATTATTATTTATTGGTGTTTCATTTGCTCAACATAACCACAATGATCATGACCACAGCCTTTCTCATAATGAACATGGAGAAGAGTATATCAGATGTGCAACTGATGAGCTTGAGCAAGAATTACAGCTTCTAAGACCAGAATTTATCGCAGAACGTGACGCACAAATTGAAAAAGCTAGAAAACTCTTAAGAGATAATCCTCAGTGGAGAACAGATGCTAGTACTCAAAATACCATTTATGTTCCTGTTGTTTTCCATGTTCTTTATTATAATGCTGGAGACAATACTTCAGCCTTTCAGATTGGTGCAAATTTTGACCAAGTTAATTTAGACTTTCAAAATCTAAATCCTGATGGTGATGAAATTCCATCNGCTCCTAATCCAAGNGATGCACCTTATGATCCNGGNATTGATTATAGTCACCAAGCAGTTNGAGGAACNCATAATGTTGTATTTGTTGGAGCTGCAGGTGAAACTGAAGGTAGCCAATTAGTTGAAGGAACAACAATTTTGAGATATCAAATTAACCAATCCAGTGTAGGTGGCGTAAGTGATGCGAGTAGTATTGCAGGAAGTACTACTCCTGACCAAAGTACATGGCCTGGAGGATCTGGAGGATACAAAAATGGTTATTTGAATATTTATCTCGCTCCGTTAACAGGTGGATTGTTAGGTCAAGCCTATCTTGGATTTCCTGAATCTGTTGTTCTTAATGATAGTGTTGGTTCAGTTGAAAATCCTGGTACAACTGGAGGATACAACAGAGGAAGAACTTTAACTCATGAACTAGGACATAATTTTACTTTTGCTCATATTTTTAATTCAAATAATTGTGGTGATTATATTCATAGCGATATACCACCTCAGTATGTAAATAATAGAGGAGCAAATATTTATGAGTGGCCTGCTGGAAGTGGAAATTTTTATGGGAGAGATGCTGAAAACAGTTGCATTTCTTCAACCGGAAAAGGCGACCAATTTATGAACTACATGGACTATGTGTATGATGATCAAATGAGAATGTTTTCTGAACAACAAGCATTAGATGGATATGCGTGGGCACAATCTAGAACTTGGGCGCAAGTGGTAAGCGGTGTTAGTACCCAGATAACTTCTAGTGTTTCCTATGCTACTTCTGATGATGGTTTTACCGTTGATGTAAATTTTGGTGAACAGGTATCTGGTTTTACTCAAGATGATTTAGTTTTAACTAATGCTACTGTAACAAATTTTAATGATTTTGATGGTACAAATTTTAGTTTTGATGTTGAGGCCATTTCTGATGGTGAGGTTAAAGTTTCAATCGCAGCAAATAGCTGTGTTGGAGTTGATTCTGGAAATAGTAATTTTGAATCCAATGAAGTTGTAGTAATAGTTGATAGGGCTGTTCCTATAGCTGGAACTTTGTCAATTGATAACATTAAAGACTCACAATATATAACTCAAACACCATCTTTAGATATTTCTTTAAATGATTTTACTGATTCAACAAGTGGTATTGGATTATATTATGTGTCTGTTGGTTTATCTCCTACAGGTCAGGAAATATTACCATTTACTGCATACTCTGACGCTGATGTAAGTTTAGCCAACCTTAACTTACTTGATTATCAACAATACTATATAAATGTTTATGCTCAAGACTTGGTAGGGCTAAATTCTTCAACTGTTAGTTCATCTTTTTATTATTTTGGCTCATTATTGGGAGATTCAAATAACGACTGGGTAATTGACTTTGAAGACTATGCATATTTTATTGCAAATTATCCAGGAGTTGATATTGCCCCTGTGACTGGAAGTGCACCATATTTCTTCCCGAATTTTGATGGTATTTCAGATGCAAATGACTTAGCAATGTTTGAATCGATGTGGAATTGGTCAATTAATGAAAATGGAAGAACGGTTCCAAACTATTCACTTATTGGTAATCCACCATATTTAAGAATTTTAAATGGACAATTGATTGTCAGATTCCCACAAAATGCTTCTACAGCTCAATTTTACTTTGAATATGATACTGAAAAATATTTAATTGATTATTTATCAAGTAACCTNAATAATAACGTGGTATTAACTGCAAATGATCAACAGGATGGAATCATTCAAGTTGAAGCTGCTGATTTTAGACCAGATAGATCTACTCCATTAGAAATGGCATTCAGTTTCCAAAATCTTACTGATACCTACGAATTTATGAGAGTTAGCTATTCTTCCTACAATAAGTCTAATCAACTTGTCTCAGAAGGATATAACTTGATTCAAACTGCTCCATCGACATATCGTTTATCTCAGAGTTATCCAAACCCATTCTCTGAAGGTGGTACAACTATAGAGTTTGATATGCCTGTTACTGAAAATATCACTATGGTAGTATTAGACGTCAGAGGTAGAGTGGTTCGAACACTTATTGATAAAGAACAGCGTTTTGGTTACCAGTCTGTTGTTTGGGATGCTAAAAATGATGATGGTGATGATGTAAGTAGTGGTGTGTACTTTTATCAAATACGATCATCAAACTTCAATGCTGTTGGTAAGCTTGTATTTGTTAAGTAGATTAAGTAATGCTTACTCAAAGACCAATATTATCTGATATAGAAGAAGCGCGCGTTCGTACTGAGTCAATTGTCAAGAAAACTCCAATTCTAACCTCAGAATATTTTAATGATTTATTGGGAATTGAGCTTTTCTTTAAATGTGAAAACTTCCAGAAAACAGGTTCATTTAAAATCAGAGGAGCTTCAAATGCAGTCTTTTCTTTGACCGATGATGAAGCCAAGCAAGGCGTTGCTTGTCAATCTTCGGGTAATCATGGTGGTGCTATTGCTTGCGCTGCACATTTGAAAGGCATTCATGCTGATATTGTAATGGCTAAAAGTGTATCAAAAGCAAAAATTCATAATGTTAAAACTTATAAAGGTAATATGATATTTTGTGATACAATGGGTGAGAGAGATGCATTATTTTACAATACTGTAAAAGAAAATAATAGAATCTCAATCCATCCTTATGACAATTTTGACGTAATCGCAGGACAGGGAACGATAGCTTTAGAAATTTTAGAACAAGTACCAGAGTTTGATTCAGTAGTAGTGCCCATAGGTGGTGGAGGCTTAATTAGCGGTATTTCTATTGCCCTAAAAGAATTGAAACCAGATGTGAAAGTGATTGGATGTGAACCAGAAAGTGTTGATGATACATTTCAAATGTATAAAGCTAATAAACGTATTGAAATGGCTCATAGAGAGTCCGTTGCAGATGGTTTAATGGCTATCGTTGGACAGTTAACACTTCCAATTATTCAAGAGAATGTAGATGATATTGTTTTAGCTACTGAGCAAGAGATAATTGATACTACTCGCTTGGTATGGGAACGCATGAAAATAGTTATTGAACCTTCATGTGCTTTAGCCTTAGCAAGTGTTATTAAAAATAAAGAAAAGTTCGTTGGTCAAAAGGTAGTATTAGTTATTACTGGTGGTAATGTAGACCTTGTTGCTTTACCTTGGCTCAAAGTCGGTAAAGATTAACCAAAAATAATTTACGTAATAAAAAAGCCCTCATCATTGAGGGCTTTTTTATATAACTTAATAAACTAAGTTGATTTACAGATCGTATCCAATTTGAATTTTAGAGAATCTTCCTAATTCAGGAGCTAAGAACATTTCTCTATGTTTAACATCTGTAATATTGTCAATGGAAAGTCCAACAGACATACCATCAACTGCTTCTACATTCCACTTAGCATTCACACCAATTGTGTAAAAACCTTCAATTGGACCAGTAGCAAATGCAGTATTAGCAAAGTAGGAATCTTGGTATCTTAATGTCATACCCCAATTAGTTCCTTCGCCAGTATACTGGAATCCACCACCAAGCTTAAATTCTGGTGTATTCATTTCTACTTGAGTTGAAGCACCTTCAATGTCACCTTCAAGTACTGAATCACTTAATAGTGATGCATTTAGATAGAAATTCCAATCTCTGTTTGGAAAATAGTTAAGAGTTGCTTCTAAACCATTTAAAACTAGATCACTAGATAATTGTCTATATCCAACTATCAAATTTCCACCATAAGGTGAGTTTTCAGGAGAAATAGCTCCCATTGGTGTCTGTGCTGTATTACTTAAAATTAATGCAGCATATTCATCTGCACCGGTACCATTACCATTACCACCAGCTGCAGGATTATCCCAACCACTAATTATTGCAGTTAACTCAGCACCACCAGCAGCCATAGCTGTCATAATAGCAGCAACATAACTTGAAGCATNACCAACCTGAGTAACTATTCCACTAGTACCCTGAAGGCTTGTTACATATCCTTCAACGTTCAATTGATAAGCATCAACTGTCAATGTCATATTATCAGAAACTTGTCCTTTATAACCTAACTCAGTTTGAGTCCATACTGTTTGTTTAACAACTGGAGAATCTGGTAATTCAGTTAAAGGATCAATTACATTTAAACCTAAATCAAGTACCACATTATTAAATGAAGCGGGCATTGCTGTAGCAGCTAATGCCATTAAATCTTGCGCACCAACACCTGCAGCAGCTTGTGCAGCAGCACCTACAGCAGCAGTAACATCGCCTGTGGCACCAAGAGTAGCATTAAATACACTTTGAACTGTCTCTCCAAAGCCCATTTGAGCTAAAGATAAACCAGCGCCTAAACCAGCAGCCATTGATTGTCCAATTCCAGCACCAACTGCTGCTAAGTAAGCAGTACCTTGATCACTTTGTAAGAATTGGCCAGTAAATAATGGAGCAAATACTCCATGTGCAGCGGCATTCATTGTGTTATTATTCATTTCCCAATTATGGTTTATGCCTAAGCCAAGAGCAGGGGACCAATTAGATCTATATGTATGTAGTCCATTTGCATCTCTGTGGTATGTGTAACCAACAGTAGATGATCCCATTGCCTTAACTTGGAAGTCAGGATTAAAAGGTAATCCACCAAATGCTGGATCACGGAAATCAATACCTAAACCACCATATACGAAGTCAGTTGCGTAACCGATATCTAAATTTTTAGTAAAGTTACCAGGTAGGTCATTGTTTTTTCCATAAGTTAAACGGAATGAACCGCGAATATTATCTGGAGTATAAACAAGAGCTAGTTTTGGAGCGAATAATGTATCTTCTCCAATATCTCTAGTAAAGTTACTTGAATCAAATCTACCAGTACCAACAAATTTTAAATTATCCCATTTTTTCTCGTAGGAGTAATATGCTCCAACGTTTTGGAAGTCATCAATATCTTCATGCTGTCCGTTAATAGTTCCACCTGTTCTTGGAGTTCTATCTAGCACATCAATACCCCATACAAGAGATTGATCATTTTTTAATGGAAGATTATGTTGTAACTGAAATGCAACATTAGATGAAGTATCTTTAATAATCAAACCAGTTGAAATATTATAAGTTTGCTGCAAATCATTGATATTAGTAAATAAGTTTAAAAATAAATCTCCGCCAAGAAAATCTTGTCTTGAGTATGATAGCTGTGCCTGATAAAGATTAGCATCATCAGTAAACTGCCTTCCAACTCCTGACATTTCAATAGCAGATATATTTGCCGCACGTGCATTGAACTTTAAAGTTGATTTAAGATCAAGACGAAATTCTGAATTAAAGTCCAGCATAGTCGCTTCAGGACTGAAATCAGATCTGGCATCATTGGAAACACCACCTACAGGATCATTGTAAGATGTATCATAATCAACAAATGGATAAATAGTAGATTGATTTCCTCTTCTGATAGTATCAGGTTCATAATAAGTATGACCTTCTGCTTCAGCTTCATTTACAGTTGAAGGAATATCACTATTCCAATCAGTAAATGTTGTATGTCTTGCACTAATTCTAATAGCTGCTCTAGGACCCAATTGTTGAGCATGACGAGCATATATTCTTAAATAGTCTCTGTCACCAGTAGTTAGAGAAACTCTAGTGCCTTGATTAAAAGGAGATTTTGTGTAAATAGAAATAACTCCTTGTTGCGTGTCAGGTCCATACATAGGTGTTGCAGGCCCTTTAACCAACTCTAATCTGTCAATCTCAGAATCATCTGGAGCAAAAAATTGTAAAAGTTGAGCATTTACAACAGGATTTCTTGTCCATCTATTGTCAACAACAGCGTGAATTGCACCTGAAAAAACTCCGTTAAAACCTCTAAGAGTCATGTTTGAAGATTCAACTCCCATTTTCATTGTTTCAACACCAGCTTTATTTGCTAGTACATCAACAACTGTTGCACCACCTCTAGCTTCGAGTTGTTCTCCGCTAAAGATTTCAACACTGGCAGGTGAATCTACAACTAACTCAGGTTTTAAAGATGCAGAAACAACAACTTGATCTAGTAATAAATTACTTTTTTCAAGTGATAAATCTGCACTTGCTGATTGTCCACCACTAACAGTAACTACCGCACTAGCATCATTATANCCAATGAATGAAGCTGTAACAGTATAAGTACCATCACCAAGACCTGATATTGAGAAAGATCCATCAACATTAGATGAAGCTCCATTATCAGTACCTTCTATTGTAACATTTGCACCAGCGAGAACATTACCATCTTGGTCACTTACAGTACCAGTAACGTTCTGCGCAAACAAAGTTGATACAGATAAAAGTAGGACAAACGCAAATTGAAAACTTTGTTTATTAAGTTTCATCATTTATACCTCTTATTTGTTATTATATAATATTTTTTAGTTGAGTTTTGTGCTCAACTATGTCAATTTTTTTAAGGTATAACTATAAATGAAAAAAACCAAACAAAAAATCTATACTTTTATTAACTTAGTTTTCAATAAAATGACAAAAAAAATCTTAATTATAATACTTTTAACACTTGGCTTAAAAGCACAAACAACGGAAGAGCTAATGGAAGAAAAAAAATCAAAATTAACAGACATGCAGTATTATGTAACTCAAGACTGCGGAACTGAGCCTGCTTTTGACAATGAATATTGGGATCATAAAGAACCAGGAATTTATGTTGATATTGTTTCAGGAGAAGCATTATTCGCCTCTGTGCACAAATACGACTCAAATTCTGGATGGCCCTCATTTTATCAACCTATTGAAGACCAAAATTTAAAATTTGAGCAAGATTATCAATTAATCCTTCCAAGAACAGAGGTAAAAAGTAAACAAGGAGATTCTCATCTTGGGCATGTTTTTAATGATGGACCAAATCCTACTGGACTTCGCTATTGTATTAATTCTGCTGCTTTAAAATTCATCCCATTAAAAGAAATGGAAGAAAAAGGATATAAAAAGTATTTGTATCTTTTTGAGACTTAATGGAAAAAGAATCTCGTTTAAAGGATTTTTTAGCAAATCCTTCTAAATCTATGTGGAAAATGGCTATGCCAATCATTGCTGGAATGATGGTTCAAACACTTTTTAACGTTGTTGATATCATGTTTATTGGTTGGCTTGGAGCTGACGAGGTAACTGCTGTAGCATTTGTAAGCCCACTTTTTTTTATCATAATTGGCCTTGGTGTAGGAATAGGAACTGGTGCAACCGCTACTATTGCCCAGTATATTGGTCAAAAAGATAAGGTTAATGCTGAAAAAACTGCCTCTCAAACGTTGTTAATTGGGTTTATAAGCACAATTTTTCTAACAATCCTTGGAGTTATTTATGGAGAAGGCTTATTATCTATTTTAGGAGCAGAGGATAAAATTTTATCAATTGCATATTCTTATCTACGTATTTTAACATTTGGCCTAGGATTAGTTATATTTTCAATGTTTTTTAGAGCTATTCTTGCGGGAGAGGGAGAAACAAAAATTCCTATGATAATAGGATTAATTGGAACCATTATGAACCTCATTCTCGATCCAATACTTATTTTTACTTTTAATTATGGTGTCAGGGGAGCAGCTTTTGCAACTATAATTAGCCAAATTGTAATGGTTTTAGCATACTTATTTATTATTTTTGTGAAAAAATCATCCTATATATCGTTCAATTTTAGACAATTGAGCCCAAATAATAATATATTAAAAAAAATCTTTCAAATAGGGATTCCATCTTCATTATCAATGCTCATTATTTCTTTTGGTCAAGTAGTGATGAATAAGATTCTTGTAAATTATTCAACAGAAGCTGTCGCTGCATATCAAATCGTCTCTAGACTAGATATGTTATTATTTATGCCAATTTTAGGTATAGCTATTAGTTTAACAACAATCGTGGGAATGTTCTATGGAGCTAAAGAATTTGATAAACTTTTATCGGTGGTAAATTATGGAATAAATAGAGCGGTATTAATTACTACTATCAGTGTAATTTTCTTTTTTGTTTTGGCGAGTAATATTTTACCTATTTTTAGTTCAAATCCTCTAGTCATTGATATTGGTGTAACTTATTTAAAAATTATAATATTAGTTTATCCTGCAGTAGGCATAAGTGTTATTTGTTCAAGAGTTTGTCAAGCATTAGGACAAGGAATGCCATTGCTTATAACTACAATTACCCGCGTGATCATCCTTACAGCTCCATTGTCTTATTACTTTTATTTCACAGGAAGACCAATAGAATGGGTTTGGTTTTCTCAAGTATTTGCAATATTAATTGCCGCAACTATTTCCTTTGCTTGGATGCGTTATTACTTTAGAAAGTTTAATATTGTTAGAAACTAGCCATTCTGGTAACTTTTCTTAATGAAATCCCTAAAAAATTTACAAGAAGTTAAAAGTCTAGTTGGAAGTGAGCTTGGAGTAAGTAAATGGCATCAAATTTCACAATCCCAAATATCTAAATTTGGAAAGGTTACTGGAGACGAACAATGGATTCATACTGCTCCAATTAGAGCTAAATTATTGTCTCCCTTTAAATCAACAATAGCCCATGGTTTTTTGGTCTTATCTTTACTCCCAAAGTTTTTAGAGGAAACCTATTCAATTAAATCAGCCAAAATGGGAGTAAACTATGGATTAAATCGTGTCAGATTTACCGCACCTGTTCCTGTAAAAAGTTTTGTTCGAGGTAGGGTGATTTTGAAGGATTTTAAAGAAATTAAGAATGGCGGAAAATTAATCGTTGAGGTTACTGTAGAACTTAAAAATAGTGATAAACCAGCCTGCGTTGCTGAACAGGTATTTTTAATATACGAGTAATATTAAGGAGGGTAATATTACAAATCTATATTTGATAAGACATGGACAAGCTTCCTTTGGTGAAAAAAATTACGATAATTTGAGTAAAAAAGGTGTCAAGCAATCAATTGTTCTTGGCAAGAAATTATTAAAAAATAGTATATCTTTTGATCAAACAATTATAGGACCATTAAATAGACATAAACAAACTTTTGATGGTATTAATAAAGGTTATGGAGGTACGTTAAATAGCCCAATAATTATCGATGAATTTGCTGAAAATCAATTGATGGAGATTGCTCAATATTTCATTCCTAAAATGCTCAAAACAGACAAAAATATTAAAGAGATTTTTGATGCTGTACCTTTTTGGAAGCGTAAACGAAAATTTTTAGAGTATTTTAATATCATTGCAAAAAAATGGATTCATAATGAACTTGATTTGTCAGAAAAAGGATTTGAAAGTTATGATAATTTTAGAGGAAGAATTCGATTAGCAAAGAGTAAAGTATCTTCTTTGATGATTAAGAATAAAAATACAATGGTTGTTTCATCTGGTGGTGCGATTACAGGAGTTTATGCTGAATGTCAATCGTTGACTGTTGACGAAATAATGAAATTAAATTTTAATATTAAAAATGCTTCAATTACATTGTTTAAGAAAGAAAATGATACTTTTACATTAGATACATTTAATCGTAGTTTAATACCAAGATATTTAGAAACATACATTTAGGAAAATTATGGCTTTACCAAAAGAAAAATTTGAAGAAATCAAATCAAAAATTCAGAAATTTATAGATAACGAAATGGTTGCTCACGAAGATGATTTAAGTTTTAATCACAAGTTTGCAGATCATTTATCATTTCTGGAAGAAAAAAGAAATATGGTTAGAGACATGGGATTATTTGCTCCTCAAATTCCAAAAGAACATGGAGGTTTAGGTTTAAGTCTTCATCAACTTGGTCAAATTTATGAAGTACTTGGTAAAACTTTTTATGGACTATATGTTTTTAATTGTCAAGCTCCTGATGCAGGTAATATGGAAATACTTATAGAGCATGGTACCGATTACCAAAAAGAAACATTTTTAAAACCGCTGGTTGAAGGTAAAGTTAGAAGTTGTTTTTCCATGACTGAACCCGAATTTGCTGGGTCTAATCCTGTAATTATGGGTACTACAGCTNTAAAAGACGGTTCAAATTATGTGATAAATGGCCACAAATGGTTTACTTCATCNGCNGATGGTGCNGATTTTGCAATCGTNATGGTTATTACAGATCCAGANCANGAGAACCCTTACATGAGGGCTTCTCAAATTATAGTTCCCACAAAAACAAAGGGCTTTAATTTTATTAGAAATATTTCAGTAATGGGTGATGAAGGAGACGGTTGGAATGCACATGCAGAAATTATTTACGATAATTGCGTTGTACCTGAAGAAAATGTCCTAGGCCCTGTAGGAGCTGGATTTAAAATTGCTCAAGATAGACTTGGTCCAGGAAGAATTCATCATTGTATGAGATGGATTGGAGAATGCGAAAAAGCCTTCGAAATGATGTGTGAAAGAGCAGCTTCTAGAGAGCTTGCTCCAGGAAAACCTTTAGCAATGAAACAAACCATTCAAAATTGGATTGCAGAATCAAGGGCAGAGATTAATGCTTCTCGTTTAATGGTGTTAGATGCTGCGAAAAAAATTGATAATGAAGGTGCATATGCTGCAAAAGTTGAAATTTCAACGATAAAATTTTATGTTGCACAAGTTCTTCAAAATGTTCTTGATAGGGCTGTACAAGTTCATGGCGCTCTTGGAATGACTGATGATACACCTCTTGCTTCTTTATACAGGCATGAAAGATCAGCAAGAATTTACGATGGTGCTGATGAGGTTCATAAGTCAAGAGTAGCCAAAGAAATAATGAAAAAATATCTAAAATAGGATTTCAAAGTCTTGAGAGTTCCTCTAAAGCTTAAATTCTATAATTTTATATCTAAATTTATTCAACAAGGTAAAACTCCAAATTTTTCAATGGATGCGCCAAAAAGGATTCGAAAAGGGGAAGAGCTTGCGCTTGATAAGCTTAAAACATATTTATCAAATAATAATATTGATGCTAATGAGCTAATAATTAAACAATTCCCTAGTGGATATTCTAACTTAACTTATTTTCTTAAATCATCCACGCAGGAGTTTGTTCTTAGAAGGCCACCATTTGGTGTTAAGAGCTTACAAGGTGGTCATGATATGTTTAGGGAATACAATGTTTTAAAAAATCTAAAATCTCAATTTGCCAAGGTTCCAGATGTTTACCTTTATTGTGATGATAGTGAAATAATTGGAGCACCATTTTATTTGATGGAAAGAGTAGAGGGCTATATTATAAGACCAAATCTCCAACAAAAAGATGCTCCAAAAAAAGAAATANTTCAAAATGTGTCCAAATCACTAGTTTCTTCANTAGTCGANTTACATAATATTNATATTGAACNAGCAAATTTAAATGATCTTGGCAATATTAACGGTTATATAAAAAGACAAGTTGAAGGCTGGATAAAGAGATATAATCATTCCAAAACTGATGCACTTAAAAACATGGACTTTATCGCATCTTGGTTAATAGAAAATCAACCACTTGAAGTTAAAGCATCAATTGTTCATAATGATTTTAAGTATGATAATCTGGTACTTAACAAAGATAATCATTCAAAAATAACTGCAATTCTTGATTGGGAAATGGCAACTATAGGCGATCCTTTTATGGATTTAGGAACCAGTTTAGGGTATTGGGTAGATAAAAATGACCTTCCAGAGCTTAAATTGTTTCAATTGAGTGCAACAACATTAGATGGTAATCCTACTAGAGAAGGCATTTTAGAATTGTATGAGCATAAATCTGGAAAAAGTATAATTAACCCAGTGTTTTATTATGTTTTTGGACTATTTAAAATAGCTGTTATTGCACAGCAAATTTATTTTAGATATAAAAAAGGTTATACAAAAGACAGAAGATTTTCGTTATTAAATCTAGCAGTTATGTCTTTATCGATAATGGCAAAACAAGCAATTACTAAAAATCGATTAAGTGATTTATTTGAATAAAAAAAAGGCCTTCACTTGAAGGCCTTTTTTTAAGTAAAATGAATTGATTATTTTGTATCCATCTTAGCGGCAGCATAAACAATCATACCGATAAGAATTTTGTTTACAAAATCAGCTAAATTGTATACTTGATTAGTTATATCCATATCAACTCCACCTGTTGTGAAGTAACCTAGGAAATAACCTAAAGGATAGATAGCCCATCCAAAAGTAACAATTTTTTTCATTCCATCGAAAGCATAGTGAGCTGCTGCATTTTTAGATCCAGCATTCACTTGAGCTGCTTCTCCAGACCAGATTTCTCTTAACATTAGTCCCCAGCATAGCATACCACCAACAAAACCAGTTGTTGAATTGATTGCTGCTACTGCGCCAGTTTCACCTAAGTAACCGAAAACTAACATTAAAACTGAAAAACCTAAAAGTCTGTGAAGAACTCCTGCGCTTACAGCTGTTACAGCCGCAAGAACAATGTAGAATTCGACCATTTGAAGAGGAACTGTAATTAACCAATCGATGTATCTAATAGCTACAACGTCAGTCATGTCCATATTACCTCTCATATAATAGTAATGAACAGCAGCTATAAAGCAAACCATACCTGAAACTGATAAAGCAGTTTTCCATTTAGGGTTTACATTATCTCTTTCTAACCATAGAAACAGACCGGCTGCTAGTAATGCCATATTTGTTACAAAAAATGTAAACGATGTAAAGTCCATGTATTATACCTCATTATTTTTGTTAAATTCAAAACAATATAAAGCAAAAATTATTTAAAACTCAAATACTTTAGTTAAATATGAAAAAAAAGGAATTTCAAGAAATTTATAAAAAAATTGATGATTTGATGTCTGAGGCACTCAAAGATTCGTCACATCCGTACAGGACATTTTCCTTAGCGACTGTCGACGAGAAAACGCCTAGCTTGAGAACTGTTGTGTTAAGGGATTTCTCTTTAAATAAGCAATACTTTGATTGTCATTCAGATTTAAGAAGTCCTAAAATAAAAGATTTAAAGAAAAATAGAAAATTTTCAGCATTGTTCTATTCGTCCGAAAAAAAAATACAATTAAGGTTTAATGGAACAGTTGAAATCTTTCACCAAAATTCAATTACAAAAGAAAGATGGGATAAAGTAACCCCATCATCAAAGAGATGTTATATGGGTCCATTCAATCCATCAGACTCTTTAGAAGAATATCATCCAAATATTCCTGATAATGTTCAATTCAAAAATCCAAGCGACAAAGATTCAGAGTTAGGATATAATAATTTTGTAATTATAAGATGTAAATTCAATAAAATAGATTTTTTAAAATTAAAGTATAGCGGGCATACAAGATGTAAGTTTACATTTGAAAAGGAAGATGTAAATGCAAGTTGGGTGGCACCTTAGTATGAAAGGAACTATAATCTTAATGACATTGTTTGTCATTTTTGGAACAATTTTTAACTTTTTAACAATTAAACGTTACTTAAAAAAAAAGCAGAATGAAGAAAAGTAAATTTATCCTATTATTTTTTGTAGTAACTTTTTCCATGAATTATTGTTCAAAAAAAGTTGATGTTGTGAGTATGGATGAATTTCAAAATAAAATCCTTGATCAAAAGACAGTCATCTTAGATGTTAGAACAGAAGAAGAATATTTTGGTCCGCTTGGACATATTGAAGGTTCGATTTTAATTCCAATAAATGAGTTAGAAAATAGACTCAACGAGTTAAATGAATATAAAAAAAATACTATTTATGTTGTTTGTAGAAGTGGAAACAGGTCAGGTCTAGGAAAAGATATTTTAAATGAAAATAATTTTACAGCTGTAAATGTCAATGGTGGCATGTTGAATTGGAAGGTTGACAAAAAGTGAAAGATAAGAGAGAATTAATGTTATTTTACAAGAAGTCTTTTTTTACGATCCTTATAATTTTAATTATTTTATTCATACCGTTTTTTTTCTATGCGTATTAAACAAAAATATATGATTGATTTTGCCAAAGGTATTACATGGCTTTTGGTTTTATTTTTAATTAATTATTTTAATCAAATAAATAATTTAACAGCATGGGTTTATTTTTGTCTCCATGGTTCTTATGGTATTATGTGGGTTTTAAAAAGCTATATTTTTCCGGATAAAACTTGGGAGAGTAGGGTAGGAATTCCTTACGCTTTATTAATTTTATTTGGATTAATTTTATACTGGGCTCCAGCTTATATTATTACTTCAACTGGCCATCAAGCATCTTTAAATATTATTGTCTTAGCCATATGCACTTTTACAATTGGAGTATTTTATCACTTTGCCTCAGATATGCAGAAATTTATTTTTTTAAAATATCAATCTGGTCTTATAACCGATGGTTTTTGGAAGCAATGTAGACATCCAAATTATTTTGGTGAATTGTTGATTTATTTAAGTTTTGTAATAATGGTTTTTGAAACAGTTTTATGGTGGGTTCCTGCGATAATTTTAACATTATTCATTGTGGTAGTGTGGATACCAAATATGATTAAAATTGATAAATCTCTTTCAAGATTTGAAGAACATAAAGCTTATAAAAAGAAGACAGCTTTCATAATACCCTATGTACTATAATGGAATCCAAAGTAGTAATATATTATGATGGAATTTGTTTTGTTTGCTCATCTGTAATTAGTGCATTAATAAAGATGGACAAAAATAATATTTTACATTTTAGTCCTTTGCAATCTAAATATGCAAAATCTACAATTGACATAAAGTATTTGGAAAACATGGACTCTGTAATAGTTAAAAAAAATGAAAAGATTTTTTCAAAATCTAATGCTGCATTTGAAGTTTTAAAAGAATTGAGAAGTCCATTGAGATTTATATTTTACTTTATTCCCACTTTTTTTGCTGATTTTATTTATGATTTCATAGCCAAAAGAAGATATGTGTGGTTTGGAAAAAAAGAAGAATGTATTTTTCCAATTGATAACCCAAAATTTTTAATAGATAAATGAAAAAAGAACAATTTTCAAGATTTTATGAAATGGAAACTAGATGGTATGATGAAGATATGCTAGGTCATATAAATCATGGTACTGCTGTTGCTTATTTTGAAGATGCTAGAATAAGGCATGCTAGCGAAATTGGTCTTTCTCCATTTGAAAGTGATAAATTTCCATTCATTGTTGCATCAATGACATTTAATTTTTTAAAGCAGATTAAACATCCAAAAAATCTTANAGTTGGATTGAAGNTTTCTCGTATTGGCAGTAAAAGTTTTGATTATGAATATGGTCTTTTCATGGAAAATGATGATGAATGTGCTATTTCATGTATTATGACAATGGTTTGCTTTGATTTTGAAGAGCAAAAAAGTGTTCAAGTTTTTGATGAAATTAAAAAAGAGTTTAAGGGGGAAATGAAATGAATATTTCTATACAAAATGATGTTAAAGTGATTGAAATGGGAGACAAAGGTCCTAATCTGTTAAGTGTTGATAGAGCTGAAAAAATTATTTCCGAGCTCAGCAAGAAAGATTGTAAGGCAGTAATTCTATTAGGAAATGAAAAAGTATTTAGTGCAGGTTTAAATTTAAAGCACCTCCAAAAAGCTAAAGATGCTGATGAAGTTTCTTTAATTTTTAAAACGTTAAGAAAATTATTAGTGGCATCTAAAGAATTTCCTGGTCCTGTTATAAGTATTGTGGCCGGTCATGCCATAGCTGGTGGATGTTTATTAGCGATGGCATCTGATTATAGATATGGAATTCATGGATTTCACAGAATGGGATTAAATGAAATGGCAATTGGAATTGATCTTCCACCGGATATGTTATCAATAATCTCCAATACAATTAGCAAAAACCATCTATTTGAAGTTGCAACTCAATGCAGAATGTATTCTCCAACTCAAGCCTTGGAAAAAGGTCTTATAAATGAAATTGTTGGTTCAAGGTTTACAAGCAAAAAGAAAGCTTCTGCAAAGGCCTTAGAAAAAGCGAAACAACTTGCAAAATTTTATATAGATGCAGGTGAACCTTTTGTCAGATTAAAACAATCACTTATGCATGATACTGATTTTGATTATCAAATTCTTATTGACAATTGGTTCAGTGCAGAAACTCAAGAAAAAGTTAATTCTGTGATGTCATCTTTAAACAAAAAATGAATGTTGTTGTTGCAGGTGGTACAGGTTTTATTGGCCAAAAGATTGTCTCATCGCTTTTAGAAAATAATCATAAGGTTTTTGTTCTGACAAGAAATCTTGAAAAACATAAAAATACATTTTCAAATGATGTAANTATTATAGATTGGAAAACTGTTAATCCTTCNTTATTNAGNAAAACAAATATTTTAATAAAGCTNAATGGAGAAAAGGTTGATCAGTTATGGACAAAATCGGTTAAAAATAAAATTTTAAATAGTAGAATTGATTCAACAAAAATGTTATTTGATTTTTGTGTCAAGAACGAAATTTTTCCTCAAAAACTAATAAATGCATCTGCTGTGGGTATTTATTCGAAAGAATGTGGGGTATATGATTATTCTGTTGATGAAAATTCTCAATTTGGAGACACCTTTTTAGCCGAGGTATGTATTGAAAATGAAAAAAGTACAAAAATATTTAAAGTATTTGAAGATATTGATATTATCCAGTTAAGAATTGGAGTTGTTCTTAGAAAGAAAATTATAAATTTACTATCATTAAATTTATTACTTTCCATTCCTGTTCCAGGTAGAAAAAATAACTATTTTCCTTGGATACATGTTGACGACATTGTTGGGTTTGTTAATCATTCAATTAGTTCAAATTTAAATGGTGCTTTTAATCTTGTCGGATCAGAATTAACATCACATGAGTCATTCTTCAAATCAATACAAAAATATAAGAAAAGTATTATTCCTTGGGTGCTGTTCATTCCTCCAAATCTTGTAAAACTATTTTTTGGTAAGATGAGCGAAATGTTTCTGTATGGTCCTAAAACTAAGCCTATAAAAACCTTAAACAGTAACTACAAATTTAAATATCCAACACTACAAGAAGCGCTTTTAAATTTGTCTGAATAAATACCTTGGAAAATTTTTAAAATTTGGTAAATTTTGAGCTGTGAAATACTTTAAATCTTATCAAAAGGATTGATCAATTGGCTGCTAAAAAAATCTCAAAAAAACTTTCAAAAGAACTTCAAAACTTAGAATCTATGGGTCCTGACGCACATGCTGTTGAAGTGCAAAAGGAATTAGATGCAGAAGAAAAAAGAAAAAATGCATTAGGTAGAGCAGATGAAAGAATTAAACGTTCTAAGGTATCAAGTGGAACAATTAGTATGTACCTATCTGAAATTTCCCAATATGAACCTCTTTCACCGGATAGAGAAGTTGAGCTGGCCGTATTAATAGCAAAAGGTGATAAACAAGCAATGAAAGAATTAGTGGAAGCAAATTTAAGATTTGTTGTCTCAGTTGCAAAAAAGTACCAAGGAAATGGTTTATCTCTTTCTGATATAATTAATGAGGGTAATCTGGGATTGATAAAAGCAGCAAAAAGGTTTGATCCTTCAAGAGGTTTTAAATTTATTTCTTATGCGGTTTGGTGGATAAGACAAGCTATTTTACAAGCATTAGCTGAGCAGGGAAGACTTATAAGGTTACCTCTAAACAGAGTAGGTACTATTACTAAAATTACCAAGGCTGCTGAAAAGCTCGAAGCTGAAATGGGTCGCCCACCTAAGGTTGAAGAAATTAGTCACCAGCTTGACGTAAAAACCGAAGAAGTCTTTAATGCTTTACAATATTCAAGAAGGCATAGTTCTTTAGACGCCCCCTTCGCGGAAGGAGAAGATAGTTCTTTGATAAATGTTATTGAAGATGAGCAGGAAAAAGATCCTGATAATAATGTTATGGATACTTCCATGAAAGAAGAAATTGCTTCTGCATTAAGCACTTTAACCGAAAGAGAGCGTTCAGTAATTGAAATGTACTTTGGAATTAATAGAGATAGATCTTTTACATTAAATGAAATTGGAGAGCAATTTAGCTTAACCAGAGAACGTGTAAGGCAGATTAAAGAAAAAGCNATTCGTAGATTAGCNCATAAGACAAGAAGTGAACCATTAAGAGTNTANCTTGGACAGTAGCTTAAATCCAGTTTTAATACTATTTCCCATATTCCCAATAATTTTAATTATGCACATTCACACTGTTGTCAATGCTCTTCAGCTTAGAAATTCAATTATGAACAAAGAGCTTGATTCTCGTTGGCTGAAGTACATGCCAGGATGGGAAAAAATTCCATTAAATATCCAAGCCTCCAGAGAGCTTTACAAGAACCTTTTTGAAGCTCCTCTTCCATTTATTGTTTATTGTTTATTTGCATATACTGTGGCTCATGTAACAATGTTTAATCTAGTTTTGTCTTGGTTTTATGTTGCTTTCAGAATTTGGCACTACTATGTAAGAATATCTAATCCAAAAATTTCAAAAAGAAGAGTTCCTTTTCAATATTCATTGATTGTTACTTTTATTCTTTGGACAGAATTGTTCATTTTTTTAGTAAAATAATTTTATAGCAGAACAATTTTCGAAGTTGTATAATCTTTTNAAATGGCTAAAAAACCAAAAATTGCAATTGTTGGAAGACCAAATGTAGGTAAATCTACTCTTTTTAATAAACTTTCTGGAAAAAGAGCATCCATTGTTGATCAAATGGAAGGCGTTACGAGGGACAGAGTTTATTCTTCAGCAGAATGGTTATCACAAGAATTTAATATAATTGATACTGGAGGGTATGTCAGTTCAAATGAAGACATATTCAATGAAAAAATAAAAGTACAAATTTCAGCCGCACTTGAAGAATGTGACGGTATAATTTTTCTTGTTGATGGAAAAGATGGATTGAACCCAAATGATCAATTTTTATCAAAAATTATAAGAAAATCTGGAAAAAAATTCGTTGTAGGAGTCAATAAATGTGATACTCCAGAACATGATATAAGAAAAGATCAATTTTTTGATATGGGTTTTGAAAATCCAATTCCAATATCAGCTTTAAATGGCGCAGGAGTTGGAGATATGTTAGATAATTTATTTGAATTAATTGATTTTAGTATGATATCTCAGTCTAATGATAATACAGATTGTTCTATTGCAATTGTAGGAATGCCAAATGTAGGAAAATCTTCTCTTTTAAATTCTTTAATTCAAAGAGAGCAAGCAATTGTTTCTGACGTTGCAGGAACTACAAGAGATTCAGTTGATACGATTATAAAATGGCATGGAAAAAATATTAAAATTATTGACACTGCTGGCCTAAGAAAGAAAAGTAAAGTTGATACAGATATCGAATTTTATAGTTCTTTAAGAGCAATGGATTCACTATTAAGATCTGACCTTGTTTTATTGGTAGTTGACGCTGAGAAAGGTTTTACCAAGCAAGAAAAAACTATTGCAAAAGAAGTTATTAAAAAAGGAAAGAGAATGNTAATTCTTGTTAATAAGTGGGATTTAGCATCAGGAACAAATGTTTCTGCAGAACTATACAAAGAAGATATGTATACAGAATTCAAGGATTTGCAACATTACCCTATTTTGTTTATTTCTGCTCTTACCAAAAGAAGAGTATCAAATGTTTTGGAAAAAGCATGGGAAACTTTTACTAAACAAAAAGAAAAATTATCTACAAAAGATTTAAATGTTTGGATTGAAAAAGCAGTAAAAAATTATCCACCTCCAGCTACAAAAGGTAAGTCAATAAAAGTAAAATTTGTTGAGCAAGTACAACAATCTCCTCCCATTTTTGCTTTATTCAGTAATTATCCAAAGCTTATATCAATACAGTATTTAAGATATCTTCATAATCAACTTAGGGAATCATTTGATTTAAAGGGGATAACTATTAAGTTTTCTTTAAGAAAAGGTTGATGAATAAAAAACAAATTTATAGTTGGGCCCTTTATGATTGGGCAAATTCTGCTTTTGCAACTACTGTTATGGCTGGTTTCTTTCCAATTTTTTTCTCACAATATTGGTCAAATCCAGATAACTTATCTGTAAGTACATTTTACCTAGGTTTAGGTAATTCAATTGCTTCGTTGATTGTTGCATTATTGGCACCAATTTTAGGAGCAATTGCAGATAGAGGAAGCTATAAGAAAAAATTTCTAATTTTCTTTGCATTTCTAGGAATAGTGATGACTTTAGGTCTTGGATTTATTGCTCAAGGAATGTGGCCAATTGCTCTTTTAGTATACATCTTTTCTACTATTGGATTTTCTGGAGCAAATATTTTTTATGATTCATTACTTCCGTCCGTTTCTAATGAAAAAAATGTTGATGATGTTTCTGCGCTAGGATTTTCATTGGGATATCTTGGAGGAGGTATATTAATTATTATTAATTTTTTAATGATTTCGTATCCAGCTTCTTTTGGTTTAGTTGATGCCATTGAAGCTACAAAATATGCATTTATTTCAGTTGGAATATGGTGGGCATTATTTTCAATCCCTCTTATGCTTTTTGTAGAAGAACCAAAATTTCACGAAAGTGAAAGCCTTTCCGATTCTGTGATAAATGGTCTTATTCAGTTCAGAAATACTTTTAACGACTTAAAAAAACTTAAAGTTGTAGCTACTTTTCTTTTAGCATATTGGTTATATATAGATGGTGTAGATACTGTTGTACGTATGGCAGCTAATTTTGCTTTTACCTTAGGATTTGATCAAGCATCTATAATGGGTGCTCTTGTCTTAATACAGCTTGTTGCCTTTTTTGCAACATTAATTTATATAAAAATTGCAAATTACATTGGTTTAAAAAACGGTATTTACCTAGGAATTCTTGGTTATTGTGTAATTCTTTTTGCAGGATATTTTGTTGAGAGCATTACTCACTTTTATATTGTTGCATTACTTATAGGTTGTTTTCAAGGTGGAATCCAATCTATCAGCAGAAGTTTATATTCTAGAATAATTCCTGAACAGAAATCTGCTGAATTTTATGGATTTTATAATATGTTAGGAAAATTTGCAGCAGTGTTTGGTCCAGTTTTAATGGGTTCAGTTACTCTATTTTTGAGTAATATTGTTGATGATGAAATAAGGGCTGCTCGATTTGGACTATTATCAATAATGATATTATTTATTTTAGGTGCCTATGTTTTTTCAAAAGTTGATATTAAGCAAGGCGAAGCAATGGCTAAAAATCTCTAATTTTTGAAATTGTTATTTTTTTTAAATTTCACTAGGTTATAGCTCAATTTTAGGGGGAAGTCATTTTAAATTTTTCAAAAGAGATCTCAAGTTCAGGTTCGGAAATTTTTTCTGAAAATGCACTGCATTTTTTAGAAAAAGTCCACCACAAATTCAATGATAGAATTGATGAACTTCTTAATCAAAGAGTTGAATATCAAAACATTATTGATAGTGGGAGCTTACCATCTTTTGACCCGAAAACTGAAGATATAAGAAACTCAGAATGGTCAGTAAGACCTATTCCAAATAATCTCAAAGACAGGAGGGTAGAAATTACTGGTCCAGTTGATCGTAAAATGATTATCAATGCGCTAAATTCCAATGTAAATGTTTTTATGGCTGACTTTGAAGATTCACTTTCACCTACTTGGGAAAATATACAAAATGGTTTGGTTAATATGCGAGATGCTGCTCATAGAACAATTTCTTTTCAGCATAGAGTTACATTAAAAAAATATAATTTACGTTCAAATCCTGCTATTTTAATGTGTAGAGTTAGAGGGTTACATCTTAAAGAAAAGCATATTTCATGTAACGGAACTACACTTTATGGAGCATTGGTTGATTTTGTAATGTATTTGTACCACAACCATAAAGCTTTAGAAACATTTGGTACGGGTCCATATTTTTACATTCCAAAATTACAATCCTATCATGAGGCTAAACTTTGGAATGATATTATTGTATTTTGCGAGGATGAGCTTAATTTAAAAAGAGGAACAGTAAGAGTAACATGCTTAATCGAAACTTTGCCAGCAGTTTTTCAAATGGAAGAAATATTATACCACCTAAAAGATCATATCATCGGCCTGAATTGTGGACGTTGGGATTATATTTTCAGTTTTATAAAAACCTTACAATCTTTTCCTGAAAAATTATTACCCGATAGAAACATTATTACAATGAATCAACCATTTTTAACAAGCTATTCAACATTACTTGTAAACACTTGTCATAAAAGAGGAGCTTTTGCAATGGGAGGAATGGCGGCTTTCGTACCCTCAAAAAATCATGATGAAAATAGAAAGATTTTACAAAAAGTTAATGAAGATAAATTATTTGAAATAAATAACGGTCATGATGGTACATGGATTGCGCATCCAGGATTAGCTGATTATGTAAATGAAATTTTTAAAGACAAATTTGATACCTTTCAAACAAATCAATTAGATTATATCTCGGACCAGAAAATTACTGCAGAACAGCTGTTGCAAGGATGCAATGGAGTAAGTTCTGAACAATGTCTTAGATCAAACATCAGAATTTCACTAAAATATATTGAAGCTTGGGTTTCAGGATTAGGTTGCGTTTCCATTTATGGATTAATGGAGGATGCTGCAACAGCAGAAATATCTAGAAC
>FUFK010037737.1_pt1 | contig 66429 bp, 83 predicted proteins | sample 1021851 | NCBI WGS metagenome assembly FUFK01 (sample SAMEA51879418, study PRJEB19060) | metagenome | reverse complement strand
AGGAAGGATGGGTGAGCTGGTTTAAACCAGCGGTTTGCTAAACCGCCGTACGCTTGAAAAGGTGTACCGAGGGTTCGAATCCCTCTCCTTCCGCCATAAATTAAAAAAAGGTCTAAATGTCTATAGTTCTAATAACCGGCTCTTGTGGTTTAGTGGGTTCTGAATCTGTTGAGTTTTTTTATAAAAAAGGGTTTGTAATTCTAGGTATAGATAATAATTCTAGGAAAGAATTTTTTGGTGAAACAGCCTCTATTAATTGGAAAAAGAATGAATTAATAAAAAAATATAAATATTATCGACATTTTAACCTCGATATCAGAAAATATAAACCTCTAGAGAGAATATTCAAAAAGTACAAAAATAAAATAAGCCTAATAATTCATGCGGCAGCACAACCCTCACATGATTATGCTAAAACTAAAATTAATCTTGATTTTGAAATCAATGCAATTGGTACACTAAATTTACTTGAGCTTACAAAAAAATATTGTTTTAAAGTTCCCTTTATTTTTATGTCAACCAATAAAGTTTATGGAGATAATCCAAACAAATTAAGCTTAATTGAAAAAAAAAAAAGATGGGAAGTTAATAATAGAAAATATTGGAACGGAATAGATGAAAACTTTAGTATTGATAATTGCACACATAGTTTTTTTGGCGTTTCAAAAAGCTATGGTGACTTATTAGTTCAAGAATATGGAAAAAATATTGGTTTAAAAACTGTAACTTTTCGAGCAGGATGTATCACTGGTTCAAATCATAGCGGTGCGAAGCTACATGGTTTTTTGTCCTTTTTAGTTAAAAGCTGTTTAAAAAATAAAAAATACTCAATTATTGGCTATAAAGGAAAGCAGGTAAGAGACAATATTCATAGCTCAGATTTGATAAATTGTTTTTGGGAGTTTTATAAAAAACCTACGAGCGGAGAAATATATAACATTGGTGGTGGTCGTTATTCTAATTGTTCAATATTGGAGGCTATTGAAATCATAGAAAAAGAATTAAATATAAAAATTAAAAAAAAATTTGTAAAAAAAAGTAGAGTAGGTGATCATATTTGGTACATATCAAATAATAAAAAATTTATAAAAAAATACCCTAAATGGAAACAAAAATTTAATATCAGAAGAATTATTCTCGATTTAATATACAATTAAAACTTTGTAATATCACAATAAATCCAAGGCCAATATTTAACCTTAGAATATTTGTTAAACCAAAATGGCATATATCTTTCTGTTAAAAAAGAGTAAATTCGTTGAGTATCATATCCTTGTAAGTCTAAACCAAAGACCTTTTCACATTTAAATAACCAATCAAATAAATCTGTATAAAATTTATTTATCAATGAGGGATTGTTAGAATAAAACATACAGTGACCACTCAAATTAGTATTACTTTCTATGTAATCAATAAAATCTTTCTTATCTTTATGCGGTAATTCATTAATAGCCTTTTTTAAATTGTCATACCCATGAAACATTTCAAAATGTAGTCTTATATTCTGTCTACTTTTCATAAATATAATAAGAGGATCTCTTAAAATTGATTTTACACCTCTTTTAATTATTTTCATTTTACTAGAAACATGTACTGACCAAGGTTCACATAAAATTATGTCATAGTTTTCCCATTTATTGGATGGTACTTTTTGTATAAGATTTTCTAACTCACCAAAATTTCTTATATTAGGAAAATAGCCTTGTTTTCCGGTAGTATTGTCTATTTGATCTTTATACTCATACTTAATGAAGTATCTTCTGTACTGACACATACCAAACCATTTTTTTTCATCTGTTTCTTTTAAAATATTTTTCCAATACCAATAATGGAAAGATGTTTCAGAATAATTGTAATTTTTTTCTGAAATATTTTGACCCTCTTGTTCTGTTTTATAATGCTCTGGAAATTTATTTTTACCGACACCAAATGGTATCAAACCCAATTTTTCAATTCCATTAATTTCTTTATGAGTTACGCAGTATATTTTCATTCACTAAAATAAAGGTTTATCCTTAAAAAAATTTTCCATTTTTACTTTATCCTGGCTCAAAATATATCTATAAACATTATAGTTTTCTAAAACTCTTTGAACATAATTTCTAGTTTCTTTAAATTTAATTAGCTCAATCCAATCGACATAATCAATTTGTTTTTTTTGTGGATTTTTATTTAATTTTTTCCAATATTTAACTCTTTTAGGACCAGCATTATAAGCTGCTATAGCAAAAGGGTAGGATCCGTCATATTCAAGTATAAGACCTGCTAAATAATGTGATCCTAATTTAATATTATATTCAGCATCTAACGTAAGTCTTGATTTTGAGTATGGCAACTTTGCTTGTTTAGCTACTAGTTTTGCAGTGTAAGTCATAAGTTGCATCATACCTTTTGCACCAGCATAACTATTGGCTTTTGGGTCGAATTCACTTTCTTGTCTTATCACAGCGAGTATTAAAGCTTGTTGAGGAATTTTTCTGCCCCCAACATAATTCGGTGTTCCAATAATGGGATAATTATATTTATTAATGAATCTTTTTTCATAAGAGGCAATTTTAGCAATTTGGATTGCAAAGTCATATCTTGATATCGCTGTTGAAAGTTCAGCAGATAGTATTTCACTTCCTTTTTCAATGTTATCTTGTGCTAAGTATCTTAAAATATGTTTTGTATATTTGCTCTTATCTAGTTCATAAAGTAAATAAACTAATTTATATAAGCTATTTTTTTCAAATTTTTTTTTATAATCTTTATCAACATTTTGCAGATTAGATAAATTAAACTCTACATCTTTTTTAATTTTTAAGTGTGATATTTGTCCATAATACGTAGTTGGATAATTTGAAGCCTCTTGATAATATTTATTTGCTGTCACTGTATCATTAAGTGCTTCATAACTTTTTGCAAGCCAGTATGCACCTCTAGATAAACTAATAGGATATCCAACATTATTATAAAAGGATCTAAAATGTTCCCTAGCTCTTAATGCATCATTTAAAAAGCTTAATGAAATCCATCCACTCAGCCATTCAGCCTCTGCATATTCAGGTGTTCCCTTATCTAGTGCATGATTATTTACAATTTTATAAGCCTTTTGATATTGTTTCTTATAAATTAATGATCTAGCAATTATTGATCTTTCAATCCACCACTTATCTGGTCTTATTAAATAACTTTTTGAATTTTTAACTTTTAGTAATATTTCTAAAGAACTATCAACTCTTCCTCTTTTTCTTCTCCATTTAAGTCTATCATAGTTTAAACCAGAGTTATTTTTAAATTTCTCAGGAACTTTTGATATAGCAGCATCTACACCATATGATTTACTCATTAACAGCTGTCTAGCATTATAAAGTGCCTGATAATCTTTTGGCAAGTACCTAAGCATTCTCTTTAAATCCCAATATTTATTTTCCCATGCTAAATAATCCGCTCTTTTAATATGATCCTCTGATTTCAAATATTTATTAAACTTCTTTTTGTAAAGTCTTAACTCGCTTTTAGTTAATTCTGCTTTGATCCATCCTTTTTTGATTAAATTTATTCCATTTACAACATCACCCTCAGCAATTAAGCTTTCACCTAATATCATTTCTCCAAAACCACTCAAAGGTTTCTCGTCTTTAAATAACTCAATGATTTTTTTTGGATTTACAATTTTAGTTGATAATTTTTTTTCAGATAGATATTTAATTCTACCAATTCTTGGGTAATCTTGATTTGCCTCAAGAAAATTTTTATATAAACTATATTTTGCATTATTACTTCTTTGCAATAAGTATCTCCAAACGATAAAATTATATATTGATTTATCCTTTGCTTTTCGTGACAATTTTATAGCTGTTTCCCATTTTCTCTTTTCTATTAAGTCAATAGCCTTTTTTGCTATTTCAAAATCTTTTTTACTATAAAATTTTGATTTAATAATTTTCTTCTTATCAACTACCTTTTTATCCTTTACTAAAATTAATGGTTTGTTTTTTGGTAAAATAATTCCTAAATCAATTTTTTTTTTCTTAATACTGTCCTTTTTTACTACACTAACATCTTCTTTTGGTTTTTTTAATGGCAATATCTCACTTTTAATATTGCTAGCTTCTTTTTGATTTATGTTTAAACCTGGTTTTTTTGGAGGAATAATAAGTTCATCTGGATATGCTGTTGTGAAACTTAGGAAAGAACAGATAAATATAACCGGTATTATTATTAATCTAAAAATATTCATAAATTTTAGTAAATGATTCAATAATTTATGTTATAAGATCATATGTTTAAAGGATCAAATGTTGCTTTGATTACACCATTTAAAGACAATGTGCTAGATATAGATAGCTATATTAAGTTAATTAATTTTCATATTGAAAATGGCACAAGTGGATTGGTACCAGCTGGTACCACAGGTGAGTCTCCAACACTAAACCATGATGAGCACGAAAAAGTAATAGAAATTTGTATTAAAGAGGCAGGTGGTAAAATTCCAGTTATAGCCGGTACAGGATCCAACTCAACAGAGGAAGCAATTTCTTTAACTAAACATGCAGAAAAAGCAGGGGCTAGTGGTGTTTTGGTAGTGACACCTTATTATAATAAACCTACTCAAGAAGGACTTTATCAACATTATAAATCTATAAATGATAACACAAGTCTTCCAATAATTATTTACAATATACCAAGCAGATGTGTAATTGATATGTCAGTTGAAACTATGGCAAGACTTTTTGAATTAAAAAACATTGCAGGTGTCAAAGATGCAACTGGTGATTTGAATAGACTTGATCAAACATTAGAAAAATTAGGCCCTGAGTTTATTCAGCTTACAGGTGAGGATGGTCTTGCTTTCGAATTTAACAAAAGGGGTGGTGTTGGTATAATTTCTGTAACCGCAAATATTGCACCTAAACTTTGTTCCGATATGCAAAGATTATCAAAATCAAAAAATAAAGAAGAAATTCAAAAAGCTGAAAAAATTGATAAAATTTTGCAACCTTTGCACAAAGCACTATTTATTGAAAGTAATCCGGCTCCAGTTAAATATGCAGCAAAAGTTCTTGGATTATGTAGCGATGAAATTAGATTACCACTTGTAAATATAAAAGATCAAACAAAAAAACAAGTCGACAGTGCATTAGCTCATGCAAAACTTATAGATTAATGACCAAAAAAACCAATAGTGGTTTAAAAATAATTTGTTTAAATAGAAAAGCAAGTTTTAATTATTTTTTTGAAGACTTACATGAAGCAGGTATTATATTAAGAGGTTCAGAAATAAAATCTGTAAGAAATGGAAAAGTAAATATAGCTGAATCTTATGTTATAGAGAGAGATGGTGAACTTTTTCTAGTCAATTCTCACATATCATCTTATAAACAAGCAAGTTATGCAAATCATAATCCTATTCAAGAAAGAAAACTTTTATTAAATAAAAAGGAAATAAATAGAGTAATAGGCAAAATGCAAAGAGAAGGTTTTACAATAATTCCAACGAAAATGTACTTCAAAAAAGGTAAAGCAAAAATTGAAATAGCTGTCGCAAAAGGAAAAAAGAAATTTGATAAAAGGCAAACTATTAAAAGAAGAGACTGGGATCGTGCAAAAGCTAGATACTTTAGAAAATCATAACAAGCCTATCATTCTATCTATAGGCTCAAATTTGGGAAATAGAATTGAAAATATTAATATCGCAAAAAAATATTTAGGTTTTTTTTGTAAAATAAATAAGATGTCAAAGTACTACGAGACTGAGTCATGGCCGGATAATAAATATCCCAAATTTTTAAACATTGCGTTATCTTGCACTACAGATATTTCATTTAAATTATTTTTTAAAAAATTAAAAATAATTGAAAGAAAATTAGGAAGAAAGAAATCAATCAAAAATTTTCCTAGAACTTGTGATATTGATATAATAGATTTTAGAGGTTTAAATTTAAATATTTATGTTGAAAAAAACCATGTGATTTGTCCTCATCCAAGGTCACATTTAAGAAATTTTGTACTTTTTCCAATTTTCGAAATTGAAAAAAACTGGTTTCACCCTAAAAAAAAACAGTCTGTGACGCTATTACTGAAAAAATTGCATTTAAAATCACTTAGTAGTATTAAAATTTTTTCAATCTGATGATATAATAAATTATGATTAAATCTGACGAACTTATAAACAAAGTAAAAGAATATAATAAATTTTTAAATCCAAGCACTTTAACTAAAGCTTACAACTTTGCTTTAGAGGCTCATAAAAAACAAAAAAGAGATGAAGGTGTTCCTTATATCAATCATCCTATAGCTGTAGCTAACATTTTGTCAGATTTAAAACTTGATAGTGCAACTATTGCAACTGGTTTATTGCATGATACTATAGAGGATACTAACGCTACTTATAAGACTATTAAACAAGAATTTGGTCAGGAAGTTGCTGATTTAGTTGAAGGTGTAACTAAAATATCAGTTTTTGAAAATCAAGCAATTCATGATGTTGATCAAAAAAAGTTTTCAAAAGCTGAAAATTTTAGAAAATTAATCCTAGCAACATCAAAAGATATAAGAGTTTTGTTAGTTAAATTAGCAGACAGACTTCATAATATGAGAACAATCCAATATGTTAAAGATAAAGACAAGCAGATAAGAAAAGCAAAAGAAACTATGGAAATTTATGCTCCGTTAGCTGATAGAATGGGCATGAATAGAATTAGAGATGAACTTGAAGATTTGTCATTCGGTGTCTTAAATCATGAAGCAAGATCATTAATAAAAAAAAGGCTTGATGAGATCAAAGAAAACAATCTCATAAATTTTAAATCTTTGTCTCAAGAATTCAATGAAATATTATTTAACTCTGGAATTAATGTAAAAATATTTGGTAGAGAAAAAACTCCATTTTCAATTTGGAGAAAAATACAAAAGAAAAGAACTTCTCTTGAGCAAATAACCGATATAATTGGATTTAGAGTTATTCTAGATAACATTTCTGATTGTTATAAAGCTTTAGGAGTTTTTCATTCTAAATGGAATTGTATACCGGGTAGATTTAAAGATTATATCTCTTCACCAAAAATTAATAAATATCAATCATTACACACAGCAATCATAGGTCCAAATAAAAGACCCATTGAAATTCAACTACGAACTATGCAAATGCACGAATTTGCACAAAGAGGAATTGCTTCTCATTGGAAATATAAATCTAATGAAAAATTTAATTTATTAACTTGGAAAGAATATGATTGGCTTAAAGATTTAGTTGAAATTATTGATAGAAATGAAAATCCAGAGCATTATTTTGAATATACCAAGTTACAAATGTTTCAGGAGAACGTCTTTTGTTTTACACCCAAAGGATCAGTTATAAAACTTCCGAAAAACGCAACACCAGTTGATTTTGCTTATGCCGTACATACACAAATTGGTGATACTGCAACCGGTTGTGAAATTAACGGAAAAGAAAGTCCGCTACAAAGTATTTTAAGAAATGGTGATGTAATTAAAATTACCACTGCTAAAAAAGTATCACCATCCCTTCATTGGCTTTCATCTACAAAAACTGGTAAAGCTAGATCAGCCATAAGAAAATACTGGCAGTATAGAGAAAATAAAAAACATATAGATAAAAAATATAATACATCATTATGGATTTCATTACCTGATAAACCTGGTATTCTTGGAGATGTTACATCATTGGTGGGTCAAAATGAAATCAATATATCAAGTGTTGAAATGATGGAAAAATCAAAAACATCAATAAATTTTAAATTTAACCTTATTATTTCTGATCTCAAAAACTTTACAAAACTTCTAAGTGAGTTAAAACAAAGGCATTATAGATTTAAAATAATTAGACATACTAATAAAAAATATGCTTTCTTTAAAAAACTCCTTAAAGGTCTTAAAAAAAACTAAAGCTTTATTAGACGGCCATTTTGTTTTATCATCTGGTCTACACTCATCACAATACGTGCAATGTGCTAGACTGTTAAGCCAGCCTAGAATTTCTAATAAATTTGTATCATCTCTTGCTGCAAAAATTAAAAAAGAAATAAAGAAAATTGATCTTGTTTTATCTCCAGCTATGGGGGGCATTGTAATTGGATACGAGATAGGAAGAATACTTAATAAAGAAACTATATTTTGTGAAAGAGTAAATAAAAAATTTGAATTACGTAGAGGTTTTTCTATTAAAAAAAATTCAAGAGTGCTTATTGTTGAAGACGTTATAACTACTGGAAAATCAAGTTTAGAATGTGTTGAATTGATAAAAAAGTCAAAAGCAAAATTAGTAGGCTTTGCATGCTTAATAGATAGGTCTGAACATAAAAAAATAAAATATAAAGTAATATCTCAAGTTAAGCTTGAAATACCAACTTATAACAAATCAAATTTACCTTATCATCTTAAAAAAATACCAATCACTAAACCAGGAAGTAGGTTTTTAAAATGAGTAGATTAGGTATAAATATAGACCACGTAGCAACATTAAGAAATGCAAGAGGTGAGGATCACCCTAATATTCTTGAAATAGCAAAAATTGTTAAAAGTTCAGGTGCTAATTCTATAACCATACATCTCAGAGAAGACAGAAGACATATAAATGATAAAGATTTATCAATCTTATGTAATTCTAATTTTTTAATAAATATGGAAATGGCAGCAAATTTTAAAATGATGAATATTGCACTAAAAAATAAACCAAAATTTGTTTGTATAGTTCCAGAAAAAAGAAATGAAATTACTACAGAGGGTGGTTTAAATTTAAATAAAAATTTTAAACAAATTAAAAAAATCGTTAAAAAATTAAATCAAAATAAAATCAGAACAAGTTTATTTATAGATCCTACAATCAACAATATTGCACTATCAAAAAAAATAGGTGTTAATTGTGTAGAGTTGCATACAGGAAAAATATCAAGGTTAGTTAAAAAAAAAAAAAAATTTAAAAAAGAATTTTTAAAAATAAAAGAGTGTTCAAAATTTGGAAAAACTAATAGTATTGAAATTCACGCAGGTCATGGTTTAGATTATAAAACAACAAAAATTTTATCAAAAATTAATGAAATTACCGAGTATAACATAGGCCATTTTATCATAGGTGAAAGTATTAAAATTGGTATATCAAAAGTCATTCGTAAATTTAAAAAGATAATTAAGTAAAATGAAAATAGTTGGTATAGGTGTTGATATAATTAATAATAGTCGTTTTAAAAAATTAATTAAAAATAAAAAATTTATTAATAGAATTTGTAGTATTAAAGAAATTAATAATTTTAAAAATAAAAAAAATAAAATTTTGTTTTTATCAAAAAGATTCTCTGCCAAAGAGGCTTTTGTTAAGTCTTTAGGTAGTGGATTTAGAAATAATTTGTGCTTTAAAGATATTTCTGTTTTAAATGATAATTACGGAAAACCTTACTTTGAATTTAATTCTAAAATAAAAAATATATTAAAAAAAAAATATAAACTAAATAAATTTATAGCGCATTTGTCGTTATCAGATGAAAAAAAAAATTCAATTTCGTATGTAATATTACAAAAAATAAAATGAAAAAAATAATTTTAGAAAATATTAAAACTATCTTTTATGCTTTAGTTATAGCTATTTTGATAAGATCGCTATTGTTACAACCTTTTTATATCCCCTCATCATCTATGGAGCCTTCTCTATTAGTTGGGGATAGGCTTTTTGTTACTAAACTAAGTTATGGTTACAGTAAGCACTCTTTCCCTTTTAGCCTTGGTCCTATTAAAAATAGAATTTTTTTTTCTGAACCAAAAAGAGGAGATGTTATTGTATTTAAAACCCCAGCAGATAATCGAACTGACTATATTAAAAGATTATTAGGTCTACCAGGTGATAAGCTGCAATTTATAGAGGGTAATTTGTACCTAAATAATGTTGAAATTTTAAAATCTAAAATTAAATATAATTCCAAAATTTACTGTGGAAAATCAAAAGTAGAAACTAACGTATTCAAAGAAAAACTTTTAAATGGAAGGGAGTATTTAACAACATATTATGTAAATGGAAGTTACCAAAACTCTGATGAGTTTATTGTCCCCCCTGATCATTATTTTTTTTTAGGGGATAACAGAGACTGTTCAAAAGATAGTAGATTTTTATCAAGTGTTGGATTCGTACATAAAAATAATTTAGTTGGGAAAGCTCAATTTATTTTTTTTTCAACAGATATAACACAGGGTAGTGCTTTTGATTTCTGGAACTGGAAAAATATTTTAAGAATAGAAAGATTTTTCAAAAAAATTGTTTAATGAAAAAAAATTTTAATCAATTTGAAAAAAAGATTGGATATAATTTTAATAACATCAATTTGTTAATTCAAAGCTTAACACATAAAAGCTTTGATCCTATTAAAAATAATGAAAAATTAGAGTTTTTAGGTGATAGAGTTCTAGGTTTAATAATATCAAAAAATTTGTTAAAAACTTTCCCAAATGATAATGAAGGAGATTTAGATAAAAAGCTCGCCTCTTTGGTAAATAGAAAACAATGTGTTAAGATAGCTAATAAATTAAATTTAAGCGAATTTATTTTAATTAGAAATTCAAAAAATAAAAAACAAGAAATTGAAAATAAAATTTTATCAGATTCAATAGAGTCAATTATAGGAGCTATTTATTTAGATCAAGGATTTGAAAAGGTTGAAAAATTTATATTAGATCATTGGAGAGAAGATATTATAAAACGTACCATTACAGAAAGAGATGCAAAAACAAAGTTGCAAGAACTTTCTCTAAAAGTAGATAAATCTCTACCTATTTATAAATTAATTGAAAACAAAGGACCTAGACATAAACCAATTATAAAAGTATCAGTTAAAATTAAAAATTCAAAAGTTATTGTGGCTATTGGAAATTCAAAAAAAGAGGCTGAACAAAATGCAGCAAAGAAACTTTTAGATATAATAAAATCAAAGTGAACTGGTCTGACAAAAGTTTTTTATTATCAAAATATAAATATCAAGAAAATTCCGTCATAGCAAATTTCTATACAATGAATTATGGTAAGCGTTCAGGTATTATTTACGGCGCTACCTCAAAGAAAATAAAAAACTATTTACAAAATGGTAATGAATTATTTATTGAATATCATTCTAAAAATGAAAATACATTGGGATATTTTAAAATCGAAATAATTCAAGCAACTACACCTAAATATTTCACAGATAAAAAAAAGTTAAATTGTATAGTGAATATGCTTGATTTAATTAGACTTCTTACTGTTGATAATCAAGAGAATATAGAAATATACAATCTAATTAAAAATTTTTATTTGATAATAGAGCATAAAGATTTTTATAAAAAATATATATTTTGGGAATTAGAATTATTGAAATTAATTGGCTTTGATTTAAAAATAAAAGACTATTGTAAAAAGGAAAAAGTAAATAATAAAGATAATTATTATATATCAAAAAATAACATAAAACTAATTGTTCCTGATTTTCTTATAAATTTAACAAAAGATGAAATTACTGATAAGGATGTTTATTACTCTTTATTACTTATAAGCGAATACATGAAAACAAATATTCTAATACCAAATAATATCCCTTTTCCAATCTCAAGAGAGATTTTTATTAATGAGTTTAAATAATTACTACTTTAATATTTTATCTAGTCTATCAGCGTAATAGGATATTATCGCATTAGCCCCAGCTCTTTTAAATGACATAAAAACTTCATAAATTGAGTCATTGTTAATAATTTTCTTATTTACTGCATTATGTAACATACTGTACTCCCCTGAAACTTGATAAGCTAACACAGGAATTTTAAAATTTTCTTTTATAGATCTTATTATATCTAAATAAGGCATACCAGGTTTTACCATTACCATATCTGTTCCTTCTTTCACATCTAAAGCAACTTCTCTAATTGCTTCATCAAAATTACTATAATCCATTTGGTAAGTTTTCTTATCACCTTTTAAAGAAGAATTAGAACCCACAGCGTTTCTAAATGGACCATAAAACGATGAAGAATATTTTACTGCGTAAGAGAGTATTTGAATTTTTTCAAACCCATTTTTATCTAATTCATTTCTTATTTCTCCAACCCGACCATCCATCATGTCTGACGGAGCAATTACATCACAACCCATTTGTGCTTGCATTAAAGATTGTTTTATTAATATTTTAATAGTTTCATCATTTAAAATTTCTTTTTTTTTAATTAATCCATCATGCCCGTGGGATGTATAAGGATCAAGAGCAACATCACACATTATCCCAATATGATTTTTATATTTATTTTTTATCGCGACAATTGCCTTAGAGACTAAATTATTTTCATTAAAAGCTTCTGATCCATTAACATTTTTCAATTTTGTTTTTGTGTGTGGAAATAATGCTATCATAGGTACTTTGTTTTTTAGTGCTTTATCTATAATTTTTGAAATATTATCTATACTATACCTATAAACACCATTCATAGATTTTATACCAATTTTCTTATTTTTTCCATCAGTAAGAAAAATAGGCAAAACAAAGTCACTTCCTGAAAGTGTATTTTCTCTTATAAGTCTTCTAGACCAATCTTCTTTTCTAGATCTCCTCATTCTTAATTTTGGGTATTTTCCTGTGATAATCATTCTCAAATATTTTATAAATGCGACAATAGTAATATATATAATTATAGTCTATAAGTTATTAATAAAATGTAATTATGTCACTATCATTTAACGATTTCCAAAAACAAAAAATAAAGTTTGATATTAAAAAATTAAAAGAAGCTTACAATCAGGTAATAAAAATAAAAGATTTTCAAGGTGTTAAAGGAGTTACTAACTTTGGAGCGATTCCTTTAACTCAAATCCCTGGTGACCCTGACTCTATTAAGGGTAATAAAGCAAGAGGTGTCTTTTGGACAAAACCAGACCAATCTGGAAAAGAGGTTGTGAGAGATCAAATGATAGATGAAGCTGCATATTCAGAATTTATAAGCGATTATAAAGAAACTTACTTTAAAGAAGTAGTAGAAACTTTACAAAAGAATTACAAAATTGGACGTGTTAGAATTTTATTAAAAACACCAAGATCTACATTGAGTTGGCATAGAGATCCAGAACCAAGATTACATATTCCAATTATAACTAATCCAGGTTCGATAATGGTCATAGATAATGTGGCAAAACATATGCCAGCAGATGGATCTGTTTGGATCACTAACAATACTAAATATCATAATGCTTTTAACGGTGGTGAAGAAAACAGAATACACTTAGTAGCATGTGTTTTAGACTATAAGTTTAATTAAATTGAAAATTTTTATTTCATCAGATCACGCGGGTTTCAGTTTAAAAAATTATATTTTCGAAAATTTAAAAAAGAAAAATAATAAAATTATTAATTTGGGACCGTTTAGCGATAAATCGGTTGATTATCCGATTTTTGCAAAAAAATTGGCTAATAAAGTATCTAAAAACAAATCAAGTTTTGGAATACTTGTCTGTGGATCTGGCACAGGTATGGCAATGGCCGCAAATAAAGTAAAAAACATAAGGGCTGCTGTGTGTTATAACGTGAAAAATACTAAATTATCTAGATTGCATAATAACGCAAATATTATTACAGTAGGTTCCAGACTAACTAGTAAAAATTTAGCTTTCAAATTAGTCAGTATTTTTTTGAAAACTAAGTTTGAAGGTGGTAGACACTTAAGGAGAATAAAAAAAATTTAATAAATATATGTCCAGTGAAAAGAAATATATAAACTCAGATTTTCAAAGTTTTTTTGAAAATAGCTTATCATCATCTGATCCAGAAGTTTATAAAGCTATTAATGATGAATTACTAAGACAACAACAGCACATAGAGCTTATTGCATCTGAAAATATAGTTTCGAATGCATTATTACAAGCTCAAGGCTCTGTCCTTACTAATAAATATGCAGAGGGATATCCTGGTAAAAGATATTACAATGGTTGTGATCATGTCGATACTGCAGAAAGTTTAGCAATAGAAAGAGTTAAAAAACTATTTAATTGCAAGTTTGCAAATGTTCAACCACATTCTGGTGCACAAGCTAATGGTGCTGTATTTTTAGCGTTATTAAAACCTGGTGATACTATTTTAGGTATGAGTTTAAATTCTGGTGGTCACTTAACTCATGGTTCAAAAGCATCTGTTTCTGGTAAATGGTTTAACGCAATAAGTTACGAAGTAGATAAGGAAACTGAATTATTAGATTATAAAGATATTGAAAATAAAGCTATGGAACATAAGCCCAAGTTAATAATTGCAGGTGGAAGCGCTTATTCTAGAGTTATAGATTTTAAAAAATTTAAAGAAATTGCAGAAAAAGTTGGAGCCTATTTGATGGTAGATATGGCCCATTTCTCTGGACTAGTAGCTGGAAAAGGCTATCCAAATCCAGTTGACCACGCAGATGTAGTAACATCAACAACTCACAAAGTTTTTAGAAGTGCTCGAGGTGGAATAATTTTAACAAACAGAGAAGATTTATCAAAAAAATTTAATTCTGCAGTTTTTCCTGGATACCAAGGCGGTCCATTGATGCATGTTATCGCTGCAAAAGCTGTTGGTTTTTTGGAAGCACTAAAACCAGATTTTAGAAATTATATATCCAACGTTCTTGCAAATGCTAAAATGTTAGCTGAAACATTAAAAAATAATGGATTTAAAATTTACTCCGGGGGAACCGACACTCATTTAATGTTAGTTGATTTACGCCCATTTAATGTAAAAGGTAATATGGCAGCAGATAGTTTATGCAGAGCCAACATAACATGTAATAAAAATGGAATACCATTTGATACAGAGAGTCCAATGATTACATCCGGAATAAGATTAGGAACTCAAGCGGCAACAACAAGAGGATTTGGATTAGAGGAATTCAAATTAGTAGGTAATTTGATTACTAAAGTAATTAAAGGATTATCAACTAATCAAGAGGATAATAGTAAAGTTGAGAATGAAGTGAGAAAAGAGGTTATCGATCTTTGCTCTAAGTTTCCAATTTATAAAAATTTAAAATAACTTAAAAATGATTTGTCCCTGTGAAAAAAAAGGCGAAACATCTGTGGTTGACTCTAGACCTACAGAAGATGGTACTGCAATTAGGCGAAGAAGACTTTGTACTGTTTGTGGTGAAAGATTTACTACATTCGAAAGAATTCAAATAAGAGAACTATTTGTAGTTAAAAAAAATGGGAGAAAATCACCTTTTGATAGAGATAAATTATCGAAGTCAATTTATATAGCATTAAAAAAAAGACCTATCGATAGTGACACAGTAGAAAAATTTATTACAAAAATTTCAAATTCATTAGAGGAGATGGGGCAAAGTGAGATATCATCTAACACTATAGGAACTATGGTTATGGATGGTCTTAAAAACTTGGATCCAGTTGCTTATGTTAGATTTGCTTCTGTATATAGAAATTTTAGAGAAGAAAAAGATTTCGTTCAATTTGTAGACAAGATAGATGTCTTCAAAAAACGATAAATTTTATCTCAAATTAGCTTTAAATTTGGCCAAACAACATAAAGGTTTGACCGGTGAAAATCCTTCTGTTGGTTGTGTTATAGTTAATAATAATAAAATTATATCACTCTCAAAAACATCAATTAATGGAAGACCTCATGCAGAAGCAAATGCTATTCGTCTTGCAAATAAAAATGATTTAAAAGGTTCGACTATTTATGTAACTTTGGAGCCTTGTACACATTATGGAAAAACACCGCCTTGTACCGATTTAATTATAAAAAAAAAAATATCAAAAATTGTGTATGGGTCTAATGATATTGATAAAAGAACAGCCAATAGACTAAAAATAGCATTGAGAAAGTATAATATTTCTTCAAAACAAGTTAAAATGAAAGAAATTAATGATTTTTATAAAAGTTACTTTTATATTAGAAAAAATAAATTACCTTATATTACAGCCAAACTAGCTTGTTCTAATGACTATTATATTTATTCAAAAAAAAATAAAAATATTACTAATGAATTGTCTAGAAAAACCTCACATTTATTAAGATATAAAAATAATGCTATACTAGTTTCATCTAAAACTTTAAATAAAGATAATCCTTTTTTAAATTGCAGAATAAAAGGTTTAGAAAGCCAATCGCCTATAAAAGTTATTTTAGATAAAAAATTAAATTATAAAAAAAATCTAAATATATTTAAAAAAAGTAATAAAAAATGTATTTTTTTTTATAATACTTATAATAAAAAAAAATTATCTATATTAAAAAAAAATAAGATAAAACATTATAAAGTTGGTTTAGATAAGGAAAATAATATGGATTTTAATGAAATTAAAAAGAAATTATTTAAATTGAATATAAATTATCTTCTAATAGAAGGTGGAAAATATTTAACTAAATCCTTAATACAAAATAAACATATCAATCAGTTTTTTCTTTTTAAAAGCGGTAAAAACCTAAATACAAATGGACAATTGAGAATAAAGGAAATAGTTAATCAATTAAATAGTAATTTTAAAAATAAAAAGAATTTAAATGTACATTTAAATGAGGATAAAGTTATTAATTATAGTTAATTATGTTTAATGGGATTATTTTTAATAAAGGGATTGTAAATAAAATTAAAAAAAGCGCAAAAGGTGTAAATATTTTTGTTAAAAGTAATTTAAAAGTTAGAAAAAAAGACCTAGGTGTTTCAATATGTTGTGATGGTGTTTGTTTAACAATGGTCTCTCTTAGAGATAAGATAATGGAGTTTTATTTATTAAAAGAGACAATGAATAGATCTAAATTTAAGAATATATCAATAGGAGACAAGATAAATCTCGAATTACCTATGAAATATGGTCAAAAAATTTCAGGTCATTTATGTCAAGGTCATGTTGACTGTACATCTAAGGTAAATAATATAATAAAAAAAGGTAAATCTAGAATATATGATTTCACAATTGATAAAAAAAATTTATCATATTTAATACCTAAAGCATCTATTCTCTTAAATGGTGTATCTTTAACAATATCCAAAGTTACGAAAAAGGGATTTCAAGTATGGTTAATTCCTCATAGTTTAAAACTTACAAATTTATCGGATCTTAAAAAGGGACAAATTGTCAATGTTGAAATTGATATCTTATCTAAATATATAAAAAAACATTATGGTAAAAAGTAATTACACTCCAATCGATAAAATTATAAAGTCTGCAAAAAAAGGTGAAATGTATATTCTCGTTGATGATGAAAATCGTGAAAATGAAGGAGATTTAGTCGTTCCAGCATCAAATGTATCACCCAATAAAATTAATTTTATGGCTAGATATGGCAGAGGATTAATTTGTTTGGCTATTACAGATAAACAAGCAAAAAAATTGAATTTATCTTTAATGTCTCCAATAAATAATTCAAGAAATCAAACTGCTTTTACAGTTTCAATTGAAGCTAAAAAAGGTGTTACAACTGGTATTTCAGCTAAAGATAGATCTAAAACAATTAAAACCGCAATTAAAGATAAAGTTAAGAAAGAGGAAATTGTTTCACCTGGTCACATTTTTCCAATTATATCAAAAGATGGTGGTGTATTAGTTAGGGCAGGACATACTGAAGCGTCAGTAGATATTTCTAAACTTGCAAATAAAAATCCATCAGCAGTTATATGTGAAATAATGAATGATGATGGTATCATGGCTAAAGGAAAAGAACTATTCGACTTCGCAAAAAAACATAATTTAAAGATTGGTAAAATTGAAGACTTAATTTCTTATAGACTTAAGAATGAGAAATTAATCAAATTAAAGAAAAAAGATCATATAACAATAAATAATCAAAAATTTTCAATTAAGGTATTTGAAAATTTATTAGACGGATCAGAAAATTTTGCATTAGTAAAAGGTAAAATTAAATCTAACAAGAATATTAGAGTGAGAGTTATATCTTCAAATATTGTTGAGAATTATCTTATGGGAAAAAATCTACCAAATTCATTCAGTAAAACTTTAAAATACTTCCAAAAGTTTAATAATTGTGTTCTTATATTTATTAGAGACACTAACATGAAGTCAGTGTCTGCAACTTTACGTGATTTAAAATCTGAGAAAGTCAAAAAGAGACCTGATCAATTAATAAGAAATTATGGTATAGGTGCGCAGATAATAAAATCTTTAAAAATTAAAAATATGATTTTAGTTACAAGATCACTTAAAAAAGTTGTAGGTCTAGAAGGATTTGATATAAAAATTGTAAAACAAGAAATTATTAAATGAAGAAAAAAGTTCTTATAGTCGTCTCAGATTATTATGAAGATATAGCGAATGCTTTATTGGATAGCACTAAAAAATTTTTAAATAAAAAAATTAAATTTAATATTATAAAAGTACCTGGTGTTTTCGAGATACCAATAATAATTTCAAAAAATATTAATAAGTTTGATGGTTTTGTTGCTATTGGTTGTGTAATTAAAGGAAAAACTGCTCATTTTGATTTAATATCAAAATCAGTAATTGACGCTATAATGAACCTAAGCATAGATAGCAAAAAACCTGTAGGAAATTGTATTTTAACATGTTTTAATTACAAACAGGCATTAGCTAGAAAAAAAAAGGGTAGAGAAGCAGCAATTGCTTTAAATAGTATTCTATACAAATAAATCAAAATTAAAATGAAACCAATTTATAGCCCAAAAAATAATCCAAGAGTAATAATAGTACAAACATTATACGGTAAATATTACAATAATGATCAAAAAATAGTTATTCCAAAGCATCGTTTCAAAAAATTTATAAGAGATGTTGTTTTCGGCACTATTGAAAGAAATGAAGTTATACTAGTAGAAATTAAAAAACATTTAGATTCTGATATTAATATAAATAACCAGGATAAAGTTTTTTCAATTATTTTAAAAAGTGCTATATATGAACTTTTATATAAACCAAGAACATCATCAAAAATAATTATTAAAGAATATTTAAACGCTTCTAATTTTTTTATTGAAGAAACAAAGACTAAATATTTAAATGCACTACTTGACAAAATTTCTAAAAGTTTAAGATTATCAAATGAATGAAGCTACTTTAATTAAAGATTATTTAGCAAAACTAGTTAAAAATAACTCATCAGCATTAAATTTGAACGATGACGTTTTTTTTGACAAAAAAAATAAAAATGTGATTTCTATTGATACATACGTCGAGAAAATACATTTTCCAAATTTTACAAACCCAGGTTTGTTAATAAAAAAAATTATTAGATCCTCAATATCAGATTTAGTGTGTAAAGGTGTTATTCCTAAATATTATTTTATTTCAGGAAGTGGGAATAAAAAATCTTTTAATAATAAAAATCTAAAAAAAATAATTAACTCGTTAAAATCTGAACAAAAAAAATTTTCCATTAAACTATCAGGAGGTGATACTGTTTTTTCTAAAATTAATTCTTTTACTATCATTTCATTAGGTTTCAGTAACAAAATAGTAAAAAGAAATAATGCTAAGATTAATGATGATATTTATATAACAGGTAATTTGGGTGATAGTTATTTAGGTTTAAAATACTTACAAAAAAAGAACTATAACAGAAATATTTATAAAAAATATTTTATTAATAAATTTTATTTACCAATGATTAACTTGAATTTTTCAAAGTACTTAACAAAGATAGCAAATACATCGATTGATATCTCAGATGGACTCTTAATTGATTTAAATAAAATGACTAATAATCAAAATATATCGTCTGAAATTTATTATGATAAAATACCTATTTCTAATAAATTAAAAATTTTCTTAAGGAAAAACTCACAAAAAAAAAGTAAATTTGTTTTTAATGGTGATGACTATCAAATATTGTTTACTGCAAAGAAATCTAAAAGACATAATATTGATAAAATTTCAAAAATAACTAAGACAAAAATTAGTAGAATTGGAAGAATAATATCCAAAAAAAAATTTAAGTTTTGTCTATTGAGAGGTGATAAAGCGTTAAAATTAACAAAAATGCCTGGGTATGAGCATTTTTTTGCTTAATATTTTATTGCCTTTTATGTTTTATTTTGTAATGTCCGGTTTTTAAAATTAAATTTATGTCAAGTAATACTGAAACAATATTAATTTACACAATTTTAGCAGGACTTTTATCAATAGTTTATGGTTTTTTTACTGGCAAAAGTATTTTAAGTGCAAGTGCAGGAAATGCCAAAATGCAAGAAATTGCATCTGCTATTCAAATTGGGGCTAAAGCATATTTAAACAGACAATACAAAACTATTGCGATTGTAGGTGTTGTAGTTTTAGTAATTGTGAGTTTTTCATTTAGTATCCTTGTCGGATTAGGTTACCTTATCGGTGCAACGCTTTCAGGTATTGCAGGATATGTAGGGATGTTAGTTTCTGTTCAAGCTAATGTAAGAACTGCAGAAGCTTCTAGAAAAGGTTTAGCCAGTGGTTTAAATGTAGCATTTAAATCAGGAGCAGTAACTGGAATGTTGGTTGCTGGTTTAGCATTATTATCTATTGCTGTTTATTACTATCTATTATTAAAATTTGGAATTGACGAAAGAGAAATAGTAAATGCACTAGTCGCATTAGGTTTTGGTGCATCTTTAATTTCAATTTTTGCTAGGTTAGGTGGAGGTATTTTTACAAAAGGTGCAGACGTAGGTGCAGATTTAGTTGGAAAAGTTGAGGCTGGTATTCCTGAAGATGATCCTAGAAACCCAGCAGTTATAGCTGATAACGTTGGCGATAATGTTGGAGACTGTGCAGGTATGGCAGCTGATTTATTTGAAACATATGCTGTAACAATAGTTGCAACTATGGTTTTATCCTCAATTTTTTTTCCTAATGACATGAGTATGATGGTATATCCTTTAACAATTGGTGGGGCATGCATCTTGACATCTATCGTAGGAACATTCTTTGTTAGATTAGGTAACAGCAAAAATGTTATGAACGCATTATATAAAGGATTTATAGTTTCTGCTCTAGCATCACTAATAATTTTATACCCTGTTACAGATTACGTTTTAGGGTTAGAAAATATATACAAACTTAAAAATAAATCTTTTACAGGAATAGATTTATATTACTGCGGTGTAATAGGATTAATTATTACAGGATTGCTAATTTGGGTAACAGAATATTATACAGGTACAAATTATAGACCTGTTAGAAGTGTAGCAGGATCTTCAACTACAGGTCATGGAACTAACGTTATTCAAGGACTAGCTATTTCTTTAGAAGCAACAGCAATTCCAGCATTAATAATTGTATCTGGTATACTTTTAACGAATAATATTGCTGGTTTATATGGAATTGCCATAGCTGTAACCACAATGTTAGCTTTAGCTGGTATGGTTGTAGCTTTAGATGCATATGGCCCTGTTACAGATAATGCTGGTGGAATCGCTGAAATGTCTAAATTACCTAACAATGTTAGAAAAACTACTGATGCATTAGATGCAGTCGGTAACACTACAAAAGCAGTCACAAAAGGCTATGCAATAGGTTCTGCTGGTTTAGGAGCATTAGTATTATTTGCAGCATACACGGAAGATATTAAACATTTCTCAAAAGTTGCTGGCTCTAAATTAGAAGGAATTATAGTCACATTTGATTTATCAAATCCTTACGTAGTAGTAGGTCTGCTTATTGGAGGAATGTTGCCTTACTTATTTGGATCAATGGGAATGCAGGCTGTCGGTAGAGCAGGTGGTGCTGTAGTTATTGAAGTAAGGAGACAATTTAAAAAATATCCTGGTATCATGAAAAAAAAACAAAAACCTGATTATGCAAAATTGGTTGATTTGTTAACAGTTGCTGCTATTAAGGAAATGATAATCCCATCATTGCTACCAGTTCTTTCTCCAATAGTTTTATATTTTATAATTTTATCAATTGGGGGACAGGTCGCTGCACTAGCATCTGTTGGTGCAATGTTACTTGGGGTAATTATTACTGGTTTATTTGTAGCAGTTTCAATGACAGCAGGAGGTGGTGCTTGGGACAATGCAAAAAAATATATCGAAGATGGAAATTACGGTGGTAAAGGTTCAGAGGCACATAAAGCGGCAGTTACAGGTGATACTGTAGGCGATCCATACAAAGATACTGCTGGACCTGCTGTAAATCCCATGATTAAAATCACAAATATCGTTGCTCTGTTATTATTGGCTGTAATCGCTGGATAGATAATTTATCTTGTCCCTTGTTCTCTTTTCTTTTTTCTTACACCTAAAGGGTCATTAATTCTTTGTCTCATACTTGATAAAAAGTTATAGATAAAATCTCTTTTTTGCAAAGATGCTGTTGTACTATTGTCATATTTTATTTCTTCCATATCATCAATATTATAGAATTCTTTTTTAGCTAACAATCCTTTATCATCAATTTCTAATATCAAAATATTATTAATTATTAATTTTCTTCTTCCAAAAAAATGGGAGTTTGTTATTTTTCTTTCAACATAAATCCATACATCATTGTCAAAGGTGCTGGTCGTAGATGGTTCACCCAAATAACTAATGATATCATTTTTGTTGTCCTTGCCTACATTTATTCTTTTTTCTTTTTTATCTAAATGAAATACCCCATGATGATCATCTACTAAATCAAAAGAACAATTTGATATTAAAAAAAAAAAAGATATAAAAAATATTATTCTCATGAATTTTGATAAAGTAAATATATATAATAATTTAATTAATCTCGCTAGGAATAAAAAATTATTTATTAATTTTACGAAAAAGGATACTTTTTCAGACAGAATTCTGATATTTCTGTTCCATCTTGGTTTTTTCTTAAGGAACTACAAATCAAAAAATATTAAGAAATTTTTGCAGAGTTTTTATGATTATACTTTTAGACAAATAGAGTTAAGTATTAGAGAAATAGGGTATGGTGATGCAACAATTAATAAAAAAATGAAAATATATGTAAATGTTTTTCATTCAATAATTGCTGAAATAGATAGTTGGAATCAATTTTCTGACAATGAAAAATTTAAAATAGTCAAAAAATATATAAACTTAAAGAATAATGATTATAGATTAGTTAAATACTTTGATAAGTATGTCAATTATTTATCAAAAAACTCTTTAAATTCATTTACAAAAAGTGTAATAGATCATAGGTTTTAAAATATGGCAGTTCCAAAACGCAAAACAACCAAATCAAGATCTGGAAAAAGAAGGTCTCATATAAAATTTTTATCAAAAAATATTATAGAGGACAAAAAATCAGGTGAATATCGTCTTTCTCATCATTTAGATTTAAAAACTGGAACTTACAAAGGTAGACAAGTTTTAGATCCGAAGGATTAATTTTAATTAATGAAAAAAAAAATTAAAATTGCAGTCGATGCAATGGGTGGTGAAAATTCACCAAAAAAAGTTTTAGATGCTATTTTAGAAAATGCAAAAAAAAATAAAGATATTTTTTTTAATATTTTTGGTGATGAAAATATAATTAAAAATTATATTTCTAAAAAACTTGATAATAATATTTACAAGATTCATCACACAAAAAATAAAATATTAGACACGGATACTCCATTATCTGCTGCAAAAAAGGGCAAAGATACTAGTATGTGGTTGACTGTTGAAAGTGTTAAAAATAAGGAGTCAGATATAGCTATATCAGCTGGTAACACAGGCGCACTATTTGTTATAGCAAAATTAAATTTAAAAATGATTGAGAAAATTGATAAACCTGCTTTATCTGCATTATGGCCTAATAAAAAAGGATTTAATGTTGTTTTAGATTTAGGTGCAAATATAGAATGTAGTGAAAAAAATTTATTGGATTTTTCAATAATGGGTGCGTCTCTATACAAATCTTTATATCCTAATGACGAAGCTAAAGTTGCATTATTAAATATTGGTTCTGAAGAATTAAAAGGTAACGATGTAATTAAAAATGCTTATCAACTACTTAATGAAAAGAGAAATAAAGATTTTAAATTTGTGGGTTATATTGAGGGCAATAATATAATGGAGGGAGATGTTAATGTTATTGTTACCGATGGTTTCACGGGAAATATTGCATTAAAAACCGCTGAAGGAACAGCAAACTTTATTATGAATGAATTTAAAAAAACAATGACTTCAAATATTTTAGGAAAAATTTCCGCATTAATTAATATTAGTAATTTAAAAAAAACAAAGCAAAAATTTGATCCTAGATATTATAACGGAGCTATATTAATTGGTTTAACTTCACCAGTGGTTAAAAGTCATGGGTCGACCGATTATATAGGTTTTTCTAATTCTATAAATGTATGTAAAAAAATTATTGAGGGTGACCTAATTCAAAAAATAAAAAATAATATTAATTAATGAGAATTAATTTAACAAAAAAAGAAATTATTAATTCAATTTATATGCAGCTTGGTTATTCAAAAAAAATCTTAGAAAACATTCTAGAAGATTTACTGGATATAATTATTGACCAATTGATAAAAAATAAAAAAGTGAAAATATCAAATTTTGGAACTTTTGAAATTAGACATAAAAAAAAGAGAATAGGGCGTAATCCTAAAACTAAAGAAGAAAAAATTATATCTGAAAGAAACGTAGTTTTATTTAAACCCTCAAAAGATTTTAAAAATTTTATTAATAGTGACTAACAAATCAGAAAAAGCTTATAAAACCATAGGTGAAGTTTCTAAAATTTTAAACCTAACGGATGGTGTTTCAAAAAAGAGTAAGAACCACACCTTAAGGTATTGGGAAACCCAATTTAAGCAAATAAAACCAAAAATTATAAATAAAAGGAGGTATTACGATATTAATACTATCGATCTTTTATCAAAAATCCATTTTTTGTTAAAAAAGCAGGGTATGACTATAAAAGGGGTACAAAAATATTTAAATAATGAAAAAATAAATGTTGACGGGAAAAATAAAGAAATTATAAAAACTGTTAAATTAAAATATAGACTAAATAAATTATCAAATATTTTAAAAGCATTAAAAAAAAAATAAATGGCAAAAAAAACACACGTTAAAGTTCGATTGGTTCCCGAAGCTAAGCCAGATAGTCCTTTTTTTTACTATGTGAAAAAACCAGCAGGCGGTGAAAAAGCAAAAATTAAATTAAAAGCTAGAAAGTATAATCCGTCTACTAGAAAGCATGAGATATTTGTAGAAAAAAAACTTCCACCTCATAGTAAATAATTATTTCTTTTTAAAGTTTCTATATTCATAGCTAATAAATGCTGAAATCATACTTTTCCAAATCTTATTAGTGATATTTACGTCAATATTATTTTTTTTTGATTTAACTTTAATATTTTTTAAAATTATATTTATTCTTTTTTTGTCAATAATCTCACTTTTTTTTTCTTTCAAAGATAAAACGTTTTGAACAACTCTGTATCTTTTCTTTATAATTTTCAATAATTTGTTATCTAAAGAATCAAGTTTTTTCCTTAGTATAATTAATTTTTTTTTATTCTTAGGCGACATTTATTCTTTTGGATTTATCATAAACTATTATATCTATCTAGTAATGATCCTAAATAACAAAAATATTATAAATTTGCTAAATTTATGGTTAATTTTTATGTTTTTTTTGGTAGCGTCTATAATTGTTGTAGGTGGATTGACAAGATTAACTGACTCTGGTTTGTCTATTACTCAATGGGAACTTTTCACTGGAGTTTTTCCACCATTTAATCAAGAGCAGTGGTTAAATTATTTTGCATTATATAAAGAAATACCTGAATTTAAATTACAAAATTTCAATATGTCATTAGATGAATTTAAAGTTATTTTTTGGTGGGAATGGGGTCATAGATTATTAGGAAGATTTATTGGATTGTTTTTTTTAGTCCCATTAATATTTTTTATTTTTAAGCTTGGATTAAAAAAAACAATCCCATTTATAACAATTTTTTTACTTATATGTTTTCAAGGTTTTATTGGTTGGTTCATGGTTAAAAGTGGATTGGTTAACAGAATTGATGTAAGTCATTTTAGGTTATCCCTACATTTAACAACAGCCTTTATAATACTTTCTTTAATCTTATGGCAAATTTTAAAAATTAAGATTAACTTTAATAAGGAAGAAATTAAATTTAAACTACCTCAAATTTTTCTTTTTTTAATTTTTTTACAGATAGTTGTTGGAGCATTTGTCTCTGGTATGGATGCTGGTAAAATTTATAATTCGTGGCCTTTAATGGGTGAAAATTATTTTCCAAATGATAGTAACTTTAATGAGTTATTTATGATAACTGCTTTAAGTGAGCCATCGCTTGTTCAATTTATTCATAGGAATTTGGCATATCTAATTTTAATTGTATATCTCATTATATTATATTTTATTATATCAAGAAAATTAGAGAATTTTTACAATATAGCAAAATTTCTAGGTATTGTTTTACTTCTACAAATATTTTTAGGTATTTTAACAATAATTAGTGGTGCACAGATAATAGTTGCTTCTATGCACCAGGTTAGTTCTATATTGTTAATTAGTTCTGGTATTTATTTATTTTTTTTAAACACAAATAAAAATTAACTTACAGCTTTTAAACTAGGTTTGCCAGAAGCATCAAGTGCTTGTTTTAAATCAGCAATTATATCGTCTGGGTGTTCAATACCTATAGATAATCTAACATATCCAGGAGTTACACCAGCTGCCAATAACTCTTCTTCTGTAAGTTGACTATGTGTCGTAGTTGCAGGATGAATTGCTAAACTTCTAGCATCGCCAATATTAGCAACATGGTAAAACATTTTTAAGGCTTCAATAAATTTTTTACCAGCCTCTACGCCTCCTTTTACCTCAATACCTATTAAAGCTCCATTACCGCCAGAAAAATATTTTTTAGTTCTATCACCAACAGCACCTTTATGTAGCGTTGGATATATAACTCTTTCAACGTTTTTATGTTTTGTTAAAAAATCAACTACTTTTTCAGCATTTGAACAATGTTGTTTCATTCTTAGTGGGGCAGTTTCCAAACCTTGAATTATTCCCCAAGCATTATCAGGTGCTAATGGTGCACCTAAATCTCTCAATAAACAAACTCTAGCTCTTACAGCAAAAGATACATTTGCTCCGGTCAATTGAGGAACAACTTCTCCCCATTTTGCACCACCGTAACTCATATCTGGTTCATTAAATAAAGGTTGTCTTTTTGGATCAGCAGTCCAATCAAAATTACCACCATCTACTAAACATCCACCTATTACAGTTCCATGACCACCAATAAATTTTGTTAATGAATGAACAACTACAGCAGCGCCATGGTCTAATGGTTTACATATTATAGGAGCAGCAGTATTGTCCATTATAAGTGGTATATTATGTTTTCTTCCTATATCAGAAACTTCTTTAATTGGAAAAACTCTTAAAGCAGGATTTGGTAATGTTTCAGCATAAAAACATCTAGTCCTTTCATCAATTGCTTTTTCAAAATTTTTAGGATCAGATGGATCAGCATATCTTACCTCTATACCTAATTTTTTTAATGTGTGAGTAAATAAATTTACAGTACCACCATACAAATCCGTAGAACTAACAAAATTATCGCCTGCTTGACATACATTAACGATAGCAAAAGTAGATGCAGCCTGACCAGATCCAACTGTAACACACGCTAATCCATTCTCAATAGCGGCAACTCTTTTTTCTAATACATCATTTGTTGGGTTCATTATTCTTGTATAAATATTACCAAATTCTTTTAAGGCAAATAAATTTGCTGCATGACCAGTGTTATTAAATTGATAGGATGTGGTTCTGTATATTGGGACTGCAACAGCAGTTGTAGCTGGATCACTTCTGTATTCACCACCGTGTAAAGCTATAGTTTCTGGATTTTTTGATTTACTCATATTTGACTCCTAACATAATGATTAATTGAAAGTATAAAATTAAGCTTATTTACCATTTTTAATTATATTTAAGCGTATCACAGTGATTAAGCAAAAAACAAGCTAAATATATTAAATTGACAAGCCAATATTTCTAAGTATTAATCGCGCACAATGACGAATTTTGTGAAAAAATCTGAAATCAATTCTAAGTGGTATGAAATAGACGCAAAAAACGCGGTAGTAGGTCGTCTTGCAACTATTATTAGTAAAATATTAAGAGGCAAAAATACGCCTAAATACACTCCACACATGGATCATGGTGATTTTGTAATAGTGAAAAACGTAGAACTTCTAAAATTTACAGGTAATAAATTTGAAAATAAAAAATATTATAAACACACAGGATATCCCGGTGGTATTAAGGAAACTACACCAGAAAAACTTTCAAAAAAAAAACCAGACGAGATTTTAAAGTTAGCTGTAAAGAGAATGCTACCTGGTGGTCCGTTAGCGAAAAAACAACTTTCTAAATTAAAAATATATACTGGTGAAAATCATCCTCATACTTCTCAAAGTCCTGAAATAATAGATGTTTCAAAATTAAATAATAAAAACGTTTTAAGGAAATAATCAATGAATCAAATAGAAAAATTGGATTTCAAAGATAGTAAGTACGCTACAGGACGTAGAAAAAAATCTATTGCAAAAGTTTGGCTAAAAAAGGGTACAGGAAAAATCTTTGTTAATGGTAAAAATTACGACGAATATTTTAAAAGGGTCGATCACATAAGTGGTTTGATCAAGCCATTTGAGATTATAAATCAGACTACTTCCTATGACGTTAGATGCTCTGTAAAGGGTGGGGGACACAGTGGTCAAATTGGTGCAATGGTGCATGGTATATCAAAAGCATTACTGCAATTTGATAGTGCATTGAAACCTGAATTAAAGAAACAAAAATTAACGACCAGAGACTCTAGATCTGTTGAACGTAAAAAATACGGTCACAGAAAAGCTAGAAGAAGCTTTCAGTTTTCTAAAAGATAATATCTTTTTACAAATCAACTGTTATTATAATTTTATGCAGAAAGTAAATGTATTAGTTGCAGGATCCACAGGGTATATTGGTATCCAATTAATTAAATTATTAGTAAAACATAAATTTATAAAAATTAAATATCTTTGCGGAAATTCATCAGTAGGAAAAAATATTAGTAATTATGATATAAATTTAAAGAAAATAAAATTACCTAAAATTAAAAAATTAAATTACGATTTTTTTAATAATGTAGATGTTATATTTACAGCATTACCAAATGGGGAAAGTCAAATAATTTCAAATCATCTGAAAGAAAAAAATATATTAATAGATTTGTCAGCAGATTTTAGACTTCAGAACAAACATACTTATAAAGAATTTTATAAAATCAAACACAGATCTGTAAAAAATATTAAAAATAGTATTTACGCTTTACCCGAAATAATTAAAAAAAAGATTAAAAATAAAAAAATTATCTCATGTCCCGGATGTTATCCTACTTCAATTTTATTACCTCTTATTCCGTTATTAAAAGAAAGATTAATAAATAAAAAAATAATAGTTGACTCAAAATCTGGATATTCTGGTGCTGGTAGATCTATACATAAAAAATATAAAAATCATAACCTTTATGAGTCTTTGAGTGTTTATGGCATTCCAAAACATAGACATAATTCAGAAATTCAACAAGAATTCAATAAAATATCAAAAAATATTTTGCTTGAATTTACACCTCATTTAACACCTATGTTTAGAGGGATATTATCTACAATTTATATTGAAAAGAAAAAAAATATTTCTACAAAAAAATTATTAAAATATTTAAAAGAATTTTATAAAAATGATAAATTTATAAGAATTAAAAAAATGAATAAATTATTAAGTACGAATGATGTTATAAACACAAACTATTGTGATATTTCGATTTGTGAAAGCAATATAAAAAATAAAATAATTATATTATCTGCTATTGATAACCTGATAAAAGGAGGCGCAGGGCAAGCTATACAAAATTTAAATAATAAATATAATTTTAAAACAACAGAGGGTTTAATATGAAATTAATTATTTTTTTTGTGCTATTATTCGCAATTTCATGCAGTAATATAGATAAATCAAATAAAGATGATTTTCTTGATGTTGATATAAATAAAGAACTCTCATTTAATGAATACAAAAAAATAATACAAAAGAAAAGTGTGTCAAAAAAATTTCCTGATATAAATGAATAATAATAATATTAATATAGCTATAATTGGATTGGGTCAAGTTGGAGCTTATTTATACGGAGAGCTTTTAAGAAATAGATTAAATATAAATTTATTAACAGGTAAAAAAATAAATATAGTTGCTATATCAGCTAAAAATATTAAAAAAAAAAGACAAATAAAAATAAATAAAAAAATTTTTTATCCAAATCCTTTAAATATTATTAAAAAACATAAAATAGATATTTTATTTGAATGTATAGGATTGGCTGATGGAATTTCAAAAAAAATTGTGGAAATTGCTTTGAAAAGAAAAATACATGTAATAACACCTAATAAAGCTTTAATATCTAAACACGGCGATTATTTAAGCAAAGTTGCTGAGAAAAATAAAGTAAATTTAGAATTTGAAGCATCTGTTGGTGGAGGGATACCAATTTTAAGGACAATAAAAGAGGGACTAGCAACAAATAAAATTAGTAAAGTTTATGGGATTTTAAATGGAACTTGTAACTATATATTATCAGAAATGGAAAAAACAAATGATAATTTTAAGAATGTACTTAGAAAGGCTCAGAAACTAGGATATGCTGAACCAGGCAATCCAAAACTTGACTTAAATGGATATGACGCGTTCGCCAAAGTTAAAATTCTATCTGCATTAGCATTTAATAAACGTCTTTCAAATTCAGTATCTTTAATGGAAGGAATAGAAAATATAGAACCAAAAGATTTTGAAATAGCTGATCAACTAAACCTTAGAATTAAGTTGTTAGGCATAACGGAAATTATTAATAATAAACTTTTTGAAAGAGTCCATCCATGTTTAGTAAAAAAAAAAACATATATTGGAAATGTAAATGGTGTAATGAATGCAGTTATATTAGAGGGAAAACCAGTTGGTGAAAGTGTTTTACAAGGTGAAGGGGCAGGGCCTGAACCTACATCATCAGCTCTAATGTCAGATTTAATGTCAATTTTGAGAGGAAATATTAAATATCCTTTTGGTATCCCAACTGCAAAACGAAAAAAAATTAAAAGTTACGATCTTAACAATTATGAAAATTCTTTGTATATTCGTTTTGAAGTAAAAGATAAACAAGGTGTATTATCTCAAATTACAAAAAATTTAGCTAAGAATAAAATATCTATTCAAAGATTAATTCAGATACCTAATAATAAACATAAAACAGCTTCAATTGTTATTATCACACATGCAACGAAACAAATAAATTCAAATAAATCTTTAAGTTCGTTACAAAAAAACAAAAATGTTCTTAAAAAGCCTGTTTTATTAAGGCTTTTTAAATAATGGAAATATACATAAAATTATTTGAGGTTATTTTTCCAGTTTTTTTTGTAATAGGTATTGGCTTCTATTTAGGAAAAAAAAATCCGAGATTTGACACTAATTTTATAACAAATTTTGCTGGAAATATTGGTACACCAGCAATGATTTTTTATACCGTTACAACAACTGGCATAACATTGAGTATTTTTATTCATTACTTTGTATATGCTATTTTAATGATTGCAGGTTTTGCAGTTGTTGGACTTATAATGCTTTTCCTGCTTAAAAAAGATCTAAGTATGGAGCTCCCCCCATTAATTCTTCCAAATACTGGGAATATGGGTGTTCCAATTTGCTTATTTGCATATGGAACTCAAGGTTTAGGAGTGGCATCAGCTATTGCTTCTGTAATTATCCTATTTCATTTTACATTAGGTGTTTTTTTGGCAAAGAAAAAATTTTCTTTTGATATTCTTATTAAAAGCCCTCCTGTATACGCAATAATAGTATCTGTTCTTTTTCTGTTTTTTGATATTAAAACTCCTTTGTTTCTTGAAAACACAACTTTTCTTCTTACTTACGCAACTATTTTTTTGGTATTGATGTCCTTAGGTGTTGCATTAACAAGGTTTAAATTTTCTTTTCGAGACTCAATTATATTTTCATTTTTAAGAGTTATAATAGGTCCAATTATAGGCTTTGCTGTAATTTATTATTTTGATCTTTCAGGATTTCCTGCAGGAGTACTTTTGATACAAAGTGCTATGCCAAGTGCTATATTAAACTATTTAGTAGGTAGCATGTATTCACCTAAAAAAATTGTAGATAGTATAGCTAGTACAATCGTTCTATCCACACTAATGTCTTTTGTAACAATACCAATTATAGTTTACATAGCTCTTAAATACTTTTCATAATGAAATTTTGCTTTATAGATATTAATAATTTTAAATATTCTTTTAAGGATCTAAATAATAAAAAATTAAGGGGAGGTGAAGCTGTGTTTATAAATTTATCTAAAGAAGTAAGTAACAATGGACATCAAGTCCATGTGTATAATAATTGTGAAGCTGAATATTCAAATAACAATTATTTTTGGTCAAACATAAATAAACTTCTATCAAATAAAATTAATTTTGATGTGGTGGTTTCTAATGGAGATTGTAATGCATTTAAATTAGTATCAGCAAACAAAAATATTCTAATTTCACATAGTAACCAACCAATTGAACAATTTATAAGGAAAAGACAAACTTTTTCATATCTAAAATATAAACCAAAAATTTGTTTTTCTAGTAATTATCAGAAAAAAAAAAGATCAAAATTAATCTCTTTGTTTGGAGATATGATAATACCGTGGTCAGTAGATGATATTTTTTTAAACGAAAAAATTTCAAATACCGTAAATAATAATCAAGCAATATTTACCTCAAGACCTGATAGAAATCAAAAAATGCTAATAAATATATGGTCAAAATTAATCTATAAGGAAAATAATTCTTTAAATTTATTAATTTACGGTAATAGTAAAATCACCAGTCATAGAGGTATATTAAATAAAAATTTCGTAAATCAATCTGAACTTATAAAAGATTTAAAAGAAACAAGAATTTTCTTAATACCTGGTCATAGAGCTGAAACTTTTTGTTTGTCCGCAGAAGAGGCTAGGGAACTCTGTATACCAATTATTACTTTAGGAATTGGTTGTTTAAAGGAAAGAGTTGTACATGGTGAAACTGGATTTATTGCTTCTAATGAAAAAGAATTTGCTAATTTTACTTTAGATTTGTTTAGAAATGATAATTTATGGAATACTTTTAGAAAAAATTTAATAAATATTAGAGGAAAATATAGTTGGTTTAGAGCAGCAAAAAATTTTATTAATCAAATTTATTAAAATTTAAATTTTAATTTTATTTAATGCATTGTTTTTAAATATATTTGCTTCTCTTATGTATCTTCTAACCATTTGAGTTGTTTTGTGACCCGTCATAGCCATTATACTTCTCTCATCAGCACCAGATTCTGCTGCTACTGTTGCAAATCCAGCTCTTAAACTATGACCTGCAAAGTTTTTATTTTCTATGCCTGCTAAGTCTAAGTATTTTTTCATTAACAATACAACAGACTGATCTGTCAATCTGTTTTCAGTTAGCAACGATCCCTTAGAAAATCTTCTAAAAATAGGTCCTGATTTAATTTTTGAAACTTCTAACCATTTTTTTAAACTAGTTACTGGGCAATAAATTTCATTTGGAAAGTAGGGCAGACCCTTTATCATTCCCTCTCCAAATTGATCTGTTTTTGATCTTCTAATAGTGATTTTTAGCCCCTCAGGAACAAATTCTAAGTCTTCATAGTCTATTGAAATTAACTCAGTTCTTCTAAAACCTCCTCCAAATCCGATAAGGATTATTGATCTATCTCTAAATTTCTTAATTTCTTCATTTTTTTGTTCATTAATAACATTAATTATAGATTTTAAATGACTGATTAATAAAGGTTTTTTTCCTTTTTGAATGCTACCTTTCACTCGTTTTATCCCCAATAAGTTTTCAGTTATAATTGGATGTTTTGTATCTAGATAATGACCTTTGAGCTTATGAACCATGCTAATTGATACTAATCTTCTTCTAATAGTGCTAATTTTTGAATTTTTGCATAAATGAGTTAAATATAAAGAAATTATTTTAGGTTCAGATGGTAATGAACTAAGTCCATGTTTTGCACAGAACGCTCCAAAATCTTTAAAATCTGATTTATAAGCTCTTAATGTGTTATTAGCTTTAGAACTTTTGAGATTATTTAAAGTTGCCTCATGAAGAGTTTTTAGTTCTGTTGTAAGTTTATTCATATATTACTATTGATAACAATTAATTATCAATACTAATATATCATCAATATATTTAAGTCAACATGATAATTTAAAAAAAGTTATCAACATAATTCACAATGCTTTTAATAAAACAATTAAAAAGTGATACATTAGAATCTCATAATTTGATATTGTTTAACTAATTAAGGGGCAACCCTTAACTGGCCGACTGGGGAAAGGCCGAGAGGACCAAGCCCAGGGGGCAGAAAGTCTTACGGAGTAGCGCTAAAATCGTAGGGCGGAAGGCATGGCGGTAGCGCANNCAACGACGTGCCAAAACTACTGTTCTTTGCACCCTAAAAAGTGCANNGAAACAGGGGTTTTTCTTCAATGAAAGGTACTAAATTTCAAATTAAAGTCTGGAATTACTTAAAATTAATACCTAAAGGTTCAGTAAAGACCTANAAACAGGTAGCAATAGCAATAAATAGCCCTAAATCTGCTAGAGCAGTTGCAAATGCCTGCGCAAAGAACCCATACGCACCTAAAATACCTTGTCATAGAGTAATAAGATCTGATGGTGGTCTAGGTGGATATTCAGGTTCTGGGGGCATTAAAACGAAGAAAAAGCTACTTAAAAANGAGGGTTTTTTGCCAAAAAAGCCGCTATTTTAAACACTTTTTTGTTATTAATAAAAAATCATTAATGTTTTTTAATATTTCACCCTTTAGTTGTACTATAAAACACAAAATGCTTAAATAAGACCCTCCAATGGCCTTTTAAACGCTATATTCCATATCTGCAATTCTATTGAATTTTACCCATTTTATATTGATAAATTGACCTTCTTAAATTCATTAAATTAAATTTCGATGGATCAAATATAAAAAAATAACTTAATACTTAATATTATTTAAAGTTTAGTAATATTTTACCTGAATTTTAATTATTCTATCTAATTTTGTACTNACTTTTTATATAAAATATAATAATTAATTTAAATAATAATTACACATATTTACAGTATAATATTAAAGTAAAATATTAGTATTTAGGTAAGTTTATATTACCTTTTAAATTTTTTAAAATTAATTCTCTTCTGAATACATAATATCCAGAAAGGCAAATTACTGTAAGTCCAGTAAATGTCCAAACATCCGGAAAATCGTTAAATATTAAATATCCCAATATTATGTTTGGAATTATCTCGAAATAACCAAAAGGAGCTAATTTAGAGGCATCAGCATATCTGAGTGAGTAAATTAAACATATATGTCCTAAACAAGCAAAAATTCCCATTATACCTAACCATATCCATTGATTTATAGTTGGATTTATCCAAACAACTGGAACAAAAAATGATGAAATGAAAGCCCCTACTACACCAGTAAGTAATAATGTTAATAGTGGATTATCTGTTGAATGTAATTTTCTAGTTATTACTAAATATATTCCATAAAAAAATCCAGTACCTAAACCTGCTAAAGTGGCTAAATTAAAATCTAAATATCCTGGTCTAATTACTATTAAACTTCCTAAAAAACCAATTAGAACTGCTGCCCATCTCCTTACTCCAACTTTTTCTTTTAAAAAAAAAGGAGATAATGCTGTCGTTATAAGTGGCGCTACAAATGCTAACGTCAGAGCCTTAGCCATTGAAATAATTGAAATTGAATAGAAGAAACAAATATTTGCAGAAAATAAAGTCAAACCTCTAATAATTTGCAATTTTGGATTCTCAGAAAAAGTTAAATTCTTCCTGAAAAAAAAATACATTAAAGGCAAAGTCCAAAATACTGTAAAAAANTATCTTGCCCAAGTTATTTGAAAAAATGATAGTTCAGATGAAAGATATTTTGCAATAGCATCCATAAATGGCAATAATGCCCAGGCCGAAAGGTTCAAAATTATTGCCTTCATTTAAGAAAAGTATCTTAAAGCAAAATATACTACAATAGGAATAGTTATAAAAGACATCAATGTTGATACAACAATAGTGCTGGCCACGCTATCAACAACTTTTTTAGGAGAATAAATTGAACCAACCAAATAATTCAATACTGCACTTGGCATCGANCATTGTATTAATAGNACTCCGGCAGCAAAACCTTCCAAATCAAAAAACCAAATCAATCCAATACCAATTAATGGTCCAATAAACATTCTAGTTATGGATGATATTACTGCATTATTTAAGGAAAAAACCTTTAATCTAGTTAATGCTATACCAAGAGACATTAATATTAAGAAGATAGTTGCATACATTAACCACTCTGTTGTATTTATTACAAACACTGGCATATCAATTTCGTAAAATAGTACTATAGCTGAAAAAATAATTGCATAAAAAGGAGGATTTTTAATTATTACATCTAAATTAAATTTTCTATCTGCTAAAAAAACACCAACGGTAAAATGCATTAAAATAATTAAAGAAGTAATAGAAGCAGAAACTCCTAATCCTTGTGATCCATAAGCAAATAAACAAATTGGCAAGCCCATATTTCCAGTATTTGGAAAGATTAAAGGTGGCAATTCTCTTATTATATCTTTTGTATTAATTAAAAAAAGATTAATTATACCAACAATTGAGAAACAGATAATTGCGAGTAAATAGTACCAAAAATAGTCTCTAAATATTTCAAAATTAATTCCGGTTGAAGTAACGGCGTAAATAACCATTGCTGGAGTACCAATATTAGCTGCAAAATTTGTGATAAATTTAGTATCAATTTTTGGGTTTTTTTTACCTAAATAATACCCAATACCAACAACAAAGAATACTGGAAACACTACCTCAAAAAGTTTGATATAGATTTCCATTAAAATAGTCTTATTACTATAGGTTTCTTGATTATATTTTTATTTGACCTAAATGAATTTAAACATTTTTTTGAAAAATATTCTTTTACATTGTGTGTGATGATTATAATTGAAGCTTTTTTCTTAGAATTATCAGGAATTTGTATTAATCTTTGTATCGAAATTTTATATTTTGCTAACTGCTTAGTAATTTGCGATAAAACACCTGGTTTATCCTTCACCTCAAATCTAAGATAAAGTGAATTAACATAATTGTTTGAGTCATAAATTTGTATTTTTTTTCTTTTTTTTGAAGAAATACCAAATGGGTATTTTATATTACCTCTTAGTATTGATAAAAGATCCGACATTAAGGCAGATGAAGTGGGTCCAGGTCCAGCACCCTCCCCTTGTAAAACACTTTCACCAACTGGCTTGCCATCTAATATAACAGCATTCATTACACCAGATACATTAGCAATATACGTATTATTTTTGACTAAACACGGGTGCACTCTTTCAAATAATTTATTATCAATTATTTCAGTTATACCAAGTAATTTTATTCTTAAATTAAGTTGTTCAGCTATATCAAAATCTTTGCTTTCGATATTCTCTATTCCTTCCATAAGGGATTTATTAGATGATATTGTTTTATTAAAAGAAAGTGCTGATAAGATTTTAACCTTCGCCATAGCATCATAACCGTTAAGATCTAATTTTGGATTTCCAGGTTCGGCATAACCTAGTTTCTGTGCTTTTTTTAAAACATTTTGGAAACTATCTTTAGTAATTTCCATTTCTGATAATATATAATTACATGTGCCATTTAAGATTCCATAAACTTTTGAAATTTTATTTGTTGCAAGACCTTCTTTAATTGTTCTAAGAATAGGTATACCTCCTCCAACAGAAGCTTCGAATTCTAGATTCACTTTTTTCTTTTCCGCAATTTCAGATAGTTTGTCACCATGTTTTGAAATAAGAGCTTTATTTGGTGTGATAACGTGTATTTTTTTATTTAAAGCTTTTTCAACAATAGATTTTGAAATTCCATCAGAAAGACCAATGCACTCAATTAAAATATCAATTTTATTTTTAAAAATATTTAGTGGATTACTATAAAAAATTTTTTTATCAATTTTAAATTTCCTTTTTTTATTTTTATTTTTTGCTGAGATAGCTACAATTTTTATTTGTTTACCTGTTTTTGTTTCAATGTCTTTTTTCTTTATTTTTAATTCATTATAAAGATAAAGACCAACTTGGCCTAATCCAACTATAGCAATATTGTAATTTTTTTTCATTTTAGTTTTCTATATCTGGAAAATCTTTATTATTATTATAATTTTTTAACATTTCTTTATATTCTTCAATTGATAAATCATACAAATTATTTTCATTAAAAGAGCTTGTATCAACTTTCTTACTAGACATACATGAAGTTAGTAAAAATAAAAGTATTATTAATATTCTCATATAAGTCCCATTTTTTCAGGAAAATTAAATTTCTTATTCATGTTTTGAATAGCTTGACCAGATCCACCTTTTATGAGGTTATCGATGCTTGATAAAATTATCAGTTTATTTTTATATTTTGACTTACATACTGATATTTTACAATAATTAGTGTTAATAACATCATTTGTACTTAAATAAGTATTTTTACTCATTATTTTTATAAAATAATCATTTTTATAGAAATTTATAAGTGTTTTATAAATTTTATCTTGGGTAATATTTTTATTCATATCTACATATATTGTTGTTAGGATACCTCTAAACATTGGTGTTAAATGTGGTGTAAAACTAAAATTTATTTTTTTATTAGATGCTAAATTTAATTCGTTTTGAATTTCAGAATTATGTCTATGAAAACCTACCCCATATGCACTAAGCGACTCATATAAGTTTTTATTTTTGTATTTTTTATGGACACCTCTCCCTGCACCTGAATAACCAGATTTAGAGTCTATAATAATGTTTTTCAAATTAATCATATTTTTTTTAACAAGTGGGACAAGTGGTAATAAAATTGATGTTGGGTAACATCCTGGGCAAGATAAAATTTGAAATTTTTTTAAATTCTTTGAGTTAAGTTCGGGTAATGAATAAATACTTTTTTTAATATTTATTTGAGCTTTATGTTTTTGTTTATACCATTTAAGGTAGTCTTTAGCACTCAGTCTAAAGTCAGCTGCTAGATCAATTAAAACATTATTTTTATTTAAATTTCTTGATATAAGTTGTGCTTCACCATTTGGTAATGCTGTAAAGATGAGGTCAACATCTTTTAATTTATTTTTATTAAATTTAGTTATTTTTGGTAATTTTTTCTTAATAGATTTATCAAAAAAGGAAATTTTCTTTCCAACAGATGAATTTCCACAAAGATATTTAATTTTTACTCTCTTGTGATTAATCAAGAGTTTGATTAATTGAATACCAATATAACCAGTGCATCCAGCAACTAATACGTTAAGTTTAGCCATTTTATATTATAACAGTTTAAATTAAAAAAAGTATTATCTTTTAGAGAACTGAAAACTTCGTCTAGCTTTTCTATGACCGTATTTTTTTCTTTCAACTGCCCTAGAATCTCTCGTGGTCAGTTTTTCTTTTTTAAGTGTAGTCTTCGAATTTGCATCAAATAATACTAAAGCCTTTGAAATACCATGAACTAAAGCTCCAACTTGACCTGATAGTCCACCTCCCTTCACATTACATTTTACATCATATGAAGTAGAAACATTTAAGATTTCGAGAGGTCTCAATAATTGCATTTTATGGTTAGCTCTTTTAAAGTAATCTTTGTAATCTTTACCATTAATTGAAATATTGCCATTTCCTTTCTTAAGCCAGATTTTAGCGATAGATGTTTTTCTTCTACCTGTAGCATACTTACTTCCTTCAATATCCATTTTAGATTTTGTTGTCTGAGAGTTTGATGCTGTTTCCATTTAATTTTTTATAATATTTTTTCTGTTTAAATTTGATAAATTCAATACAACTGGACTCTGTGATACATGCGGATGGTCACTTCCTGAATAAATTTTTAATTTTGTGAGCTGTTTTTTTGCTAATGGTCCTTTTGGTAGCATTCTTTTCACTGCTAATTTTAAAATTTCATCGGGTTTATTTTTTTCAGTTAATTTTTCTGGAGTTATCTCTTTTATACCCCCCGGATAACCAGTATGTTTATAATATTTTTTGTTTTGAAATTTACTTCCAGTAAATTTTATTTTTTCTATATTTTTAACTATTACAAAATCTCCTGTATCCATATGTGGAGTATATGTAGCTTTGTTTTTGCCTCTTAAAATTTTTGATACCACTGTAGCAAGTCTACCAACAACAGCGTTATTAGCATCAATCTCGTACCATTTTGAGGTTATCTCAGATTTTTTTATAAATTTAGTCATGGATGCGGGATTAATACTTATAAAAGTATTGTTTGTCAATTAATAGGTCCTCTAAATTACTACAAAAGTTAAGTAATAAAGCCCTTTTTAGCTCTTGCTTCCATAACTTAAACTATAATAAAATTGAATTTCAATAAATTAGGGAGGAAACAAAAATGAGTAAAAATCCAGAAACAATAGCTTTACATGGTGGTGATTATAGAAGTGATCCATCTACCACTTCTGTAGCAGTGCCAATATATAGAACTACATCTTATCAATTTAAGAATACCGATAATGCTGCAAATTTATTTGCTTTAAAAGAGTTTGGTAACATTTACACAAGGATCATGAATCCAACTAATGATGTACTTGAAAAAAGAGTTGCTGCATTAGAAGGTGGACTAGCATGTGTTACAGTTGGCTCGGGTCAAGCTGCATCTACTTTTGCTATTATGAATGTCTGTCAATCAGGAGATAATTTTATAAGTTCAACAGATTTATACGGTGGAACAGTAAACTTATTTACACACACTCTAAAAAAACTTGGTATTGAATGTAGATATGCTGATCCTTCTGATCCAAAAAATTTTGAAAAATTAATCGATGAAAGAACAAGGTGTTTTTATGCTGAAACTCTTCCTAATCCATATTTAAGAGTTTTTCCTATAAAAGAAGTTTCTGATATTGGAAGAAAACATAATATACCATTAATAATGGACAACACAGCAGCTCCTGTAATATGTAAACCAATCGAGCATGGTGCAGCAGTAGTAGTTCATTCATTAACTAAATTTATTGGTGGACACGGCACTGTAATTGGTGGTTGTTTGGTTGACGGAGGAAACTTTGACTGGACAGCAGATAAAAAAAGACAACCAATGTTTAATGAACCTGATGCTAGTTATGGTGGTGCTGTATGGGGAGAAGTTGTTCCTCAGTTAACTGGTGCAAATGTAGCTTTTGCAGTAAGAGCCAGAGTATGTTTGCTAAGAGACTTGGGCGCTCCATTAGCTCCAGATAATGCATGGGGAATAATTCAAGGACTTGAAACAGCTCCATTAAGAATGAAACAACATTGTTCTAATGCTGAAAAAGCGGTAGCTTTTTTAAGCAAACATAAAAATGTTGAAAGAGTAATCTATCCAACACTTCATAAGGGAGATATAGCAGCACGGTCTAAAAAATATCTTAAAGGCGGAAACGGTGCTCTTGTTGGTATTGANGTTAAGGGTGGAGTCGAAGCTGGTAAAAAGTTTATTGAGGCTTTAAAAATGTTTTACCATGTAGCTAATATTGGGGATGCAAGAAGTTTAGCAATACATCCCGCAACTACAACACATAGTCAATTAACACCTGAAGAGCTTCTAGCTGCGGGAGTTACACCTGGTTATGTAAGATTATCTATAGGTATTGAACATCCAGATGATATAATAGCTGATTTAGATCAAGCACTAAGTGCATCTGGTAAGCCTAACCTGAAAGCGGTAAGTTAGTTTTAAAATTTTTATATAAAATAAATAAAAAACTACTTACAACTAATATTGATCCTATTTGGTGCAAAGATGCATATATAATTTTTGCACCAGATAGTAATGTTACAACTCCTAAAATAATTTGAAAACAAATTGCTAAATCGAAAATCAATAACGGTTTAATTGGTAATCTGCTCTTTATATAAACGTAATTAAAATAAAAAACTAGAAGCATTAAAATATAAGCAATGTTTCTATGAATAAATTGAACAATTGAAGGTGTGCTAAATGCCTCTAAGGAAAAAATCAGTTTTGCATTACTATCATTTGGTAAAAAATCTCCATTCATATCGGGCCATGTATTGTAAATTAACCCACCATCTAAACCAGCAAGAAATGCACCTAAAATAATTTGTAAAAATATTAATATAAAAATTGAAAGAACTAGCGAAGATGAAATTTTATTATGAAAAGATTTTATCTGTAAATTTTGAAATATATACCATAGAGTAAGAGATAATATCACAAAAGCTAAAGATAAATGTGTTGCAAGTCTATAGTGGCTCACATCTACTCTATCAACTAAACCGCTCTCAACCATGTACCAACCAACAATTCCCTGCAAACAAACTAAAAAAAATATTGCTGTATATTTGTACATCGAAATATTTTTATTTTTATATTTAAAAAAAAAGTATATTAATGGTATTATACAAACTAAACCAATAATTCTCCCAAGTAATCTGTGAAAATACTCCCAATAAAAAATAAATTTAAATTCGTTTAATGAAATATCACTATTTAAATAAATAAATTCAGGAATTTTTTTATACTTTTCAAAATATATATTCCATTCGTTTGAATTTATAGGAGGCAAAATACCTTTAAATAATTCCCATTGAGTAATTGATAGACCAGAATCAGTAAGTCTAGTTAATCCACCTATAGCAATCATAAAGATCAATAATAAATAAATGGTTAATAACCAATATGTAATCGCCTTAGTTTTGATATCACTATTTACAAACATGCTTTATAAATATAATAATTTATCATTCAACCAATTGTATAAATGTCGCCATTAAATAAAAGTAAATTATCAAAAGTAAGGAATAAACTAGATAAACTCGATAATACACTTCTTAATATAATTAAAAAAAGAACTCTTTTAGTCAATGAAGTTCTTAAATTAAAAAAATATAAAAATGAAATAATAGATAAAAAAAGAATATCGTTTATCCTTAAGAAAATAAAAAATAAATCAATTCAGAAAAAGATAGACCCTAAAATCACCAATAGAATTTGGAAAAATATGATTTGGTCGTATATAGACTACGAGAAAAGAAACTTTAAAAAAAAATAAACTATTTGCTATGTGGAGGCAATTTTTTCTCCACAAAAATTTCATGTTTTCTGGTGCTTGGATTATATTTTCTAGCTTTTAACTTAACCTTTGCTTTTTCTCCACCTGCCGGTTTTTTAACATAATAAAAAAAAGGACTATCTGGTTTAGCTTCAGGTACCAATCTTACTTTAACATGTGTTTTTTTTGCCATTAATTTATATCTTTTATTTCTTTTATAATTTTTAAAATTTTAGTTAATTTAAATTTTATATTTTTATCAGGAATACTTATAGATTTTTCTGAGAAATCGTCAATATTTAAAGAAGTATTTTTATTAAGCATTTTTTTCACTCCATTTATAGTGAAACCTTCTTCTTTAAGTAAAAATTTAATTTTTTTTAACATTTCTATACTATTTTGATCATAATATCTTCTTTTTGAATTAAAAACTTTAGGTTTGATTTGTTTAAAATTTTTTTCCCAAAATCGGATAGTATGCGTGCTTAACTTTCCACTTTTTTTATCACGTAAATTCAAGATTTCAGCGACTTCGCTAATAGTTTTATATGCTTTTTCAAGTTTATTGATCGTTTTCATTTATAAAATTTTTAAATTCTTTTGAAGGTTTAAATAAAATTACCTTACGTTCCTTTATCAATTTTTTTTCTTTGGTTTGAAAGTTTATCCCAGGTCTACTTTTTTTTTCTCTAATAATAAATGTTCCAAAATTAGAAATTTTTATTTTTTTATGCTCAATTAAATTTTCAATTATGCTTTCAATTATATCATCAAATAGATTATCAGCTATTTTTTTTGAAAAACCAATCTGCATATAAATGGCATTGATAATATCTTTTTTGGTTAAATTAATTCTCATCAAGCAATATTACTTTTAATTTTAGAGATTAAGTCACCTCTAACGATTTTTTCACAAACAGATAGAGAATTAGAAAAACCTATATAATCAGTAGCACCATGACTTTTTATAACTGGTGAGTCTAAGCCTATAAAAATAGCTCCATTATAAAGTCTTGGATCTAGTCTTTTTTTAAATTTTTTGAAATTAAAATAATTAATTAATCCTGAAAGTTTACCAATAATATTGTTAGTAAAGGTTTTTTTTAGTTCTTTTGTTATAAAATTAGCAGTGCCCTCTGCAGTTTTAAGAGCAATATTCCCGGTAAAACCATCTGAAACGATTACATTTACATCACCTTTCATTAAATTATTACCTTCAATGTAACCTTTAAATTCATAATCTGAACTTTTTATCCTGTTTAATTTTTGATATGTTTCTTTTATTACCTCATTCCCCTTCATTTCCTCTGATCCAATATTTAGTAAAGCTACTTTTGCAATTTCATTTGGGTATAAAGATTTAAAAACTGAAGATCCCATTACTGCAAAGTCAATTAGATTTTTATCACTACATTCAATATTAGCTCCAAGATCTAAGACTACACTCATCCCTTTTTCATTTGGCCATAATGCTGAAAGCGCAGGTTTATCTATATTTTCAATCATTTTAAGATTTAATTTAGCAATGACTAATAACGCACCAGTGTTTCCAGCTGATATAATTGCATCAGCTTCTTTATTTTTTACACTTTCTATAGCAAGCCACATACTGGTATCTTTACCCCTTTTAGCAGCCTCTAGTGGAGTATCGGTTCCTTTGACATTATTTTTCGTATCAAAAATTTCATAAACATCTTTACTCAAACCTGAAGGCAAATTACTTAAAATTTTTTCTTTATCTCCAAAAATTTTATAAAAGATACTCTTAGAATTTTTATTATGGTGAGCTATTCCATCAATAATTTTTTTTGGAGATCCATCTCCACCCATTGCATCAACCGCAATTGTTATGTTTTTAGACATTAAATGTATTATAAATATATTATTCTTTAGGATCTAGAATTTGTCTGCCTTTATACATGCCGGTTTTTAAATCTAAATGGTGAGATAATCTATATTCACCACTTTTTTTGTCTTCAATAACGTTTTTTGGAGAAACACGAATATGGGATCTCCTTTTTCCAGCTCTTGATTTTGTAGTTTTACGTTTTGGTACAGCCATAATTAAAAATTATTTTTAATTACACCTTTTGTAAAGAAATGAAAAGGTTTTTTTGATAAGAATTTTCTATATTTTTCAAAATAATCAATTAAATATGTTAAATTTCCATCAAAATTAACATAGCTTTTAAATATTTCTTCTTTATCTTTTTCTGAGAAAGCTTCCCACCTTTCAACTTTGTCTAAAATGGAGTGAAAAACATTTAAGTAATTTTTCATTTTTTTATTTATTGATGCATCGCCATAGCCAATTTCACGAATACTTAGCTCTAGTTGGCGAAAAATATAGTCATATATGTTCTGCATTTCATTTTTGCTGATCTCACTTTTGTAATTTTTAATGAAGAAGCCTAAGTGAAATAATAAGATGGTTAAACGATCAGAAAATGTATCATTTTTAGTAAAAATTTCGAATATTTTTTTATTTCTAGAGAAATTTACTAAATTGTTATAAATGTTAATATAATTATTGTTCATGAAATATATATTTATCTTTATATTTATTTTTATTTTAAGTTGCTCAACTAATAAAGTAGTAAAACACCACGGGGTTCATTTTTTAGACAAAAAGCATAAAAATCTTGAAATTAACAATACAAATAGAAATGATATTTTAAAATTACTTGGTGAGCCTTCGACTAAAAGTTCATTTGACACCGACATTTGGATATATATTGAAAGAAAAATATCGACGGGATCAATATATAAACTCGGAAAAGAAAAATTAATAGTTAATAATGTTTTAGTGCTTGAAATAGATGAATTTGGACTTTTAGCCGACAAAAAGTTTTACGATAAAAATACAATGAAGGATATACAATTTGCAACTGCTTCAACAGACTCAGTTTACAGAAAAAGATCATTTGTTTATGATTTTTTATCTAGTATGAGACAAAAAATAAACGAACCAATGAAAAAAAAATAATTATCCAGCAATTACAGCAAGTAAGAGTAATGCAACTATATTAGTTATTTTTATCATCGGGTTTACAGCAGGACCAGCAGTATCTTTGTAAGGATCTCCAACAGTGTCGCCTGTTACTGCAGCTTTATGAGCTTCTGAGCCTTTACCACCATAATTTCCATCTTCAATGTATTTTTTAGCATTATCCCATGCACCACCTCCAGCTGTCATTGATACAGCAACAAATAATCCTGTGATGATTACACCAAGTAACATTGCACCTACTGATGCTAATGCAGCAACTTGTCCACCAATAGCAAAAATTATAAAATATAAAACTATTGGAGATAATACTGGTAACAAAGAAGGTATTATCATTTCTTTAATTGCTGCAACAGTTAACAGATCAACAAGCCTAGCATAGTCAGGTTTTTGTTTTCTTTTCATNATTCCTGGAAATTTTTTAAATTGTCTTCTAACTTCTATAACAACAGCCCCACCTGCTCTTCCAACAGCTTGCATTCCCATCGAACCAAATAAATATGGTAACATACCACCTATTAACAAACCTACGACTACATATGGATTGGATAAATCAAACGTTACAACAATTCCCTCTAATTTAGATCCAGCTTCTTTTGAAAAATGTTTAATATCTTCTGTATAAGCTGCGAAAAGAACTAGAGCGCCTAACCCTGCGGAACCAATGGCATATCCTTTAGTAACTGCTTTAGTAGTGTTACCTACTGCATCTAATGCATCTGTAGTTTTACGAACGTTATTTGGTAATTTTGACATTTCTGCTATACCACCAGCATTGTCTGTAACTGGTCCATATGCATCCAAGGCAACAACCATTCCTGCTAATGCAAGCATAGTAGTAACTGCTATTGCAATACCATACAGTCCAGCAATATAATTAGTAAGTAATATACCTGATACAATAATAAGTGCTGGTATAGCAGTCGCTTCTAATGAAACTGCAAGACCTTGAATTACATTCGTTCCATGACCAGTTGTTGATGAACTAGCTACACTCTTAACAGGTCTATAATTAGTTCCTGTATAATATTCTGTGACCCAAATTATCAGACCCGTAATAACCAAACCAATTACACCACAATAATAAAGACTTTTGCCATTAAATAAAATTCCATTTACACTATACTCTGTAGTAAAACCAATTACATAATCTGTTAGGGGATATAACAAAATTAAAGAAGAAATTGCTGTAGCGACAAAGCCTTTATATAAGGCTGCCATAATATTTTTACTATTACCCAATCGAACAAAGAAAGTACCTAATATTGAGGTAAGAATACAAACACCACCAATAGTCAAAGGATAAATCATCATATTTAAATCATTTACAAAAAAGATAGATGAAAGAACCATGGTTGCAACTATAGTTACAGCATATGTTTCAAACAAATCAGCTGCCATACCTGCGCAGTCTCCTACATTATCACCAACATTATCAGCAATAACAGCTGGATTTCTTGGATCGTCCTCTGGTATCCCAGCTTCAACTTTTCCTACGAGATCTGCACCTACATCTGCACCTTTTGTGAATATTCCACCACCTAGTCTAGCAAAAATTGATATTAATGAAGCGCCAAATCCAAGTGCAACAAGTGCATTAACTATCTCTCTCTCGTTTATATTAAATTTTAATAATAAATAATAATAAACNGCAATAGCAAGTAAAGCTAATCCAGCAACAAGCATCCCTGTTACTGCACCAGATTTGAAAGCTACAGATAACCCATTAGATAAACCTTTTCTTGATGCCTCTGCTGTTCTTACATTAGCCTCTACTGATACTAACATCCCAACATAGCCAGCAATTCCTGAAAGGGCAGCACCAATTAAATAACCAAGTCCTACAAGAATACTAAAAGCATAACTAATTATTATTAAGACAACAACACCGACAATGGCTATGGTTTTATACTGTCTGTTTAAATAAGCTTTTGCACCAATCTGAATAGCTGAAGCTATGTCCCGCATTTTATCATTGCCCGAACTTGCATTTAAAATTTGTTTACCTGTAAAAAAACCATAAACTATTGATAATAATCCTGCTAATATTGTGTAAATTAATATTGTTTCTACTGATGAGTTCATTTTAATTCCTAGATTTAATTATTTATTAATTATTAAAAATCGGACAATACAAAAAAGATTATAAAAGGCAACGTTTAACTTGGTCAAAAAGTATGAAAATATCCTTTGTTTTTAAGCGATATTCGTCTTCCAGCGCCATCTAGAATAATAGATTTATGCTTATTATCTGTCATTGTTCCAATTTTAGTTATTCGAATCTTATTTTTGAGTGAAAAATCCCTAATTTTTTTTTGATTGAACTTGGGTGCTGTAAATAAAATCTGATAATCATCACCATTAGATATAAATTTAATTTTTTTAAATTTTTTATTTAAAATTAATTTTAATAACTGCTTGGAGATAGGTATTTTGTTAAGATAAATTTTATATGATAACTTTTGTTTATTAATAAGTTTTTTTAAGTCAGCAAATAAACCATCTGAAATATCTATTGAAGAGCTAGCAACTTGTTTTAATTTTTTAATAAATTTTATTTGTAATTCAGGAGAAAAGTACTTATCGATAAAATATTTTTCTAACCGACTATTAGTCCTAATTATATTTTTTAAAATAGATAATCCAGTAAAGCTGTCCCCTAAATTTCCCGTTACATATATGTCATCATTTTTTTTTGCTTTATTACGATAAATAATTGTAGAGGCGTACCCTATCGAGGTAATTGAAAATGATAATTTGTTTGACTTAACTGTATCACCTCCTCCAATAGAAATTTTAAATTTATTTTGCTCTGATTTAATAGAATTTGATATTTGTGCCAAATTATTTTTTGTGAAATTATGCTTATTTCCCGATGCACAAATGAAGATGTATTTTGGATAAACNCCTTTACATATTAGGTCAGATATAGAGGATCTTATTATTTTTCTTATAACCTGACCAGGCTTTTTAAAATTTAAAAAATGTATTTTTTCAAAATAAGTGTCTGTTGAAACTGCTAATTTATTTTTTTTATCAAAAAAAATATCATCATTAAGATTTAAGGATGCTTTACTGGTCGCTAGTTTTCTAAAATAATTATTAATAATTTCGAACTCATTCATTATTTTTTCTGACTTCTTTTGAGATTTTATCAAGCAAAGCATTTAAATATTTTGTTTTAGAGCTATCAATAAAAAAGTTTGATACATTTAAATATTCCTTGATAATAATTTTTTTAGGGATTTTGGTTTTATACAATAATTCATAAGCAGCACTTTTAATTATTGTTTGTAAAATTTTATCCATATTTTGAAATTTTATATCATTTAATGATTTATTTATTTCTTCATATAATACTTCGTCTCTTTCTAAAGTACCTAAAACAACATCTTTTATAAATTTTTTAAATCTATGTTTTTCAAAAGTTATTTTCTCTTCTTTATTAAAGGTTTTTGAGTAAATTTTTTGAATTACTATTACTCTGGGATTTTTTTTTGGAGAATAATGAAGTTTCATTATTTTTGAGATAATACTGATAAAACAGCTTTTGCGGCTTCTTTACCTTTTTTACCACGTGCTTCTGCTTGTTTTTTATTTAAACATGTTATTACACCATTTCCAACTGGCTTCTTAGTATCAATACTTATTTTCATTATTGCATCTGTGGTTGCAGAAGAAATAAAATCAAAGTGAGGTGTTTCTCCTTTGATGACACAGCCTAAAGCTATTGCGGCATCAAATTTTTTTATAAATTTTGAAATAGTCACAGGAATTTCAAAAACACCTGGTACATTTATAATTTTTGTTTGATGAATATTTTTTAACTCATTTAGAGCACTTTTTAATAACTCATCTGCAATATTTGTATAATAATTTGCTATTACAACTAATATTTTTTTTTTCATTTTAAAATTTCTTGTTTGACAATTTTAATTCCATATCCATCAAGACCAACAACTTTTTTTCTTGATCTTGTAACCAATATCATATTCTTAATACCAAGCGATTTAATTATTTGCGCTCCTATACCGTAGGTTTTTATTAATTTATCTTGTCCCATTTTATTGTTTTCATTATTTTTATGTTTTTTTAAGGTTTGTGATACTGATTTCAAATTTGGATCTCTTATAAAAATAAGTACACAATTATTAAATTTTTTAAAGTAATTAATTGTCTTATTAAATGAATTTGGAATTTTTTGACTAATTAAATAATTTTCAACAACATTTGAAGAAATTACTCTTAGTCTAGTTGATATTTTTTTTTTTAAGTTTCCTTTAATTAAAGCAAAATGTTCTGAACCATCAATTATATTTTCATAAATTTTAATTTTATAAATTTGTTTTTGTATTTTGATTTTTGAAGTTTTTTTTAATTTAATAAGTTTCTCTTTTTTTAGTCTGTAAGATATTAGATCCTCAATTTTCCCAATTTTAAGATTAAACTTATCAGCAAATTTGATTAGATCTTGTCCCCTAGCCATTGTGCCATCTTCATTCATTATTTCACAAATAACTGCTGCTGGATTTTTCTTAGCTAGTTTAGAGATATCGATTGATGCCTCTGTATGTCCTGCTCTAACTAATACCCCTCCCTCTCTACCAATTATTGGAAAAACATGTCCCGGTGAAACAATATCTTTTTTTTTTACATTTCTTCTTGTTGCAACTTTAATAGTTTTTGCCCTATCTCTGGCAGAAATACCTGTTGAAATACCTTTCCTAGCCTCAATTGACACTGTGAAAGCTGTTTGGTTTCTTGATTGATTCACTGGGGCCATATAATTTAAATTTAATTTTTTTGCCTGTGTATTATTTAAAGTTAGGCAAATTAAACCCCTGCCATTTTTAGCCATAAAATTTATTTTTTTTTGATCTACGTCGGAAGCACAAAAAACAAGGTCACCTTCATTTTCTCGATTTTCATCATCCACTAATATATACATTCCACCTTTTTTAGCGGTATGAATAATTGTTTCAATGTTTGAGTAACTATTTTTTTTTGACATATCTCTTCACATATTTTGACAAAATATCTATTTCAATATTTACTTTATCCTTTTTTTTTAAATTGTTTAAATTAGTTAGTTTTAAAGTGTGTGGAATTATCCATAATTTAAAACCTTTTTTTGTTATCTTCGAAATTGTTAATGAAACACCATTAATTAATATAGATGCTTTCTCTATTAAATCTTTTTTGAATTTATTATCAATCGAGATGTCAAAAATAATCGACTTATCTGATTTAGTAATTTTATTAACTATTCCAACGGTATCAACATGACCTTGACAAATGTGACCTGATATATTTTGACCATATTTCAAAGGTAGTTCAAGATTTATAATGTCTCTTTTTTTAATATTTTGAAATTTTGATCTTTTAAGAGTTTCATTTGATAAATAGAATCCTTGAATATTTTTTTTAACAGAGGATAAGGTTAAACAAACTCCATCACATGATATCGAGGTCCCTAAATCTTTTTTTTTTAATTTTAATGAAGATTTAACAAAAAGATTAAGTCCTTTTTTATATTTTATAATTTTTTCAACCCTACCCTTATTAAATATAATTCCATTAAACATAATTAAAATACCTTATGATTTTATCTTTATTAGAGTAAGTGTCTAACATTTTTTTATTTTTAAAATTTTTATTTAATTCAGAAAATATATCTGAAATTTTAATTGATCCATTTGATTTAAGACTATTATTACTTTTGAATAAGTAAAATTGATTAAAAAAATTTTTCTTTAAAAAAGATTTTGTAATATCAAAACCTCCCTCAACTAATAGATTATAGACCTTTTTTTTATAGATCTCTTTTGCTATTTTATATGGGTCAAATTTGCCAATATTTTCATCTTTTATTTTTATAAGTTTAATCCCTTTTTTTTTAAGATATTTAATTTTTTTTAATTTATTAGAATTATGGAATATAAAAGTGTTTCTTTGATTTATACAATTAAGCACATATGAGGAATTTTTTGTCCTCAAATTTCTATCTATAATAAATATTTTTGGAGAAAAATTTTCTAAACCGGGTAATCTACAATTTAGCTTTGGATTATCTGCGTTAATTGTTTTATACGAAACTAAAATACCATCATTTCTGTATCTCAATAAATGAGTAACATTTAACGACTCTTGATTTGATATATACTGAGATTTATTTGATTTAATATAATTGTCTTTTGAGCAAGCAATTTTACCTGTTATATAAGGCAATTTATGTTTGCGATTAAAAAAATAATTAGAGTAAAAATTTTTTACTTCTCTTTTAAGAATTCCCTTTTTGACAACAATACCTTTTCTTTTAAAGACTTTGAGAGCTTTATTAGAAGTCCTTTCATCAATATCGGAGACTGAAAAATAAACTTTTTTTACCTTTGATTTAATTAGTAAACTTGAACAAGGATCAGTTTTACCCTTATGAGTGCATGGCTCCATAGTGACATAGGCAGTTGAACCACTTACATTATCAGCGCTATTTTTTACTGCATTATATTCTGCGTGTGGACGCCCATTCTCTGAGGTTATGCCAGTTGAAATAATTTGATTATTTTTAACTAATACACATCCAACAGATGGATTTTCTTTAGTTAAACCGGCGTTTTCTCTAGCAAGTGCTAAAGCCAAACCCATATAATAATTATTAGTTGGTTTTGTTTTACCTTTTTTTGAAGACATCTATTTTGTCTACAAATTGAATAAAATCTTTTTCTTCTCTGAAGTTTCTGTACACAGATGCAAAACGTACATAAGCAACCGGGTCTAGNTCTTTTAATCCATCCATAACCATGGTTCCAATGGTATTTGATGCAATTTCATTTTGTCCCAATTCTTCTAATGATCTAGAGATCTTGGTAATAAATTTTTCAACTGTATCTGTATCAATAGGTCTTTTTTTAAGAGCGATGTAAATTGATTTAGCTAACTTATCTCTGTCAAAAGGAGATTTTCTACCATTCTTTTTTACAACCATTAATTCTCGAATTTGTATTCTTTCAAAAGTAGTAAATCTTTCTCCACATGTACAAAGCCTTCTTCTTCTTATAGCTGTACCGTCTTCAGTTGGCCTAGAGTCAACAACCGAAGTTTCCCCTTTTTTTTCACAAGGACATATCATTTAAATTTATTTAACCTAAGTGTTTATAAATTGGAAATTTTGAACATAGTTCAATTACTTCCTGTCTTACTTCATTTTCCACTTTGCTATTATCTTCTGGATTTGACGAAAGGCCTTTAATCACTTTTGTAATAAGTTGTCCCACCATTTCAAATTCTTTTAAACCAAATCCTCTGGTTGTTGCAGCTTGAGAGCCCAGTCTTATTCCCGATGTAACCATTGGGCTTTCAGTATCAAATGGAATTCCATTTTTATTGCAAGTAATATTAGCTCTGCATAAGCTCTCTGCTGCTAAATTTCCTTTTACATTAAAAGGTCTTAGATCNACTAGCATCAAGTGAGTATCTGTACCTCCAGAGTAAATTTTAAAACCATTATTTTTTAATGTCTCAGCTAAAATTTTTGCATTGGATAAAACAGATTTTATGTAATCTTGAAAATCTGGTCGTAATGCCTCAAGAAAACCAGCAGCCTTCGCAGCTATAACATGCATTAATGGTCCTCCTTGATATCCAGGAAAAACGGCTGTGTTAAATTTTTTTGAAAGATCTTCGTGATTAGTTAAAATTATACCACCTCTTGCACTTCTAAAAACTTTATGTGTTGTAGATGTTACCACGTGAGCATAATCACACGGATTAGGATAACCTTTGCCAGCTACAAGACCTGAGAAGTGAGCCATGTCTACCATAAGGTAAGCTCCAACTTTATCTGCTATTTCTCTAAATCTTTTAAAGTCAATTACTCTTGAGTAAGCACTACCGCCAGCAATAATTAATTTTGGTTTGTGTTCTAATGCTAATTTTTCAACGTTGTCATAATCAATTAATTCTGATTTTTTATCGACATCATAACCAATTGCATTAAACCATTTACCTGACATAGAAATTTTTAATCCATGAGTTATATGTCCCCCTGAGTTTAAGCTCATTCCTAAAAAAGTATCACCAGGTTTTAGCAAAGCTAAAAAAACTGCACCATTTGCTTGAGCACCTGAGTGTGGTTGAGCATTTGCAAATTTACAATTAAATAATTTTTTTAATCTCTCGATTGCTAAATTTTCCNCAACATCAACATGCTCACAACCATTATAATATCTTTTACCAGGGTATCCCTCAGCGTATTTATTTGTTAAAACTGAACCTTGAGCNTCTAGCACAGCTTGAGAAACAATATTTTCTGATGCTATTAACTCTATATGTTGTTGTTGTCTTCTTAGTTCATCACTAATTGCTTTAAAAAGATCTGGATCTGTTTTAGATAAGCTATCCTCAAAAAAACCCTTGTATTGATCATTTACATATTTATTTTCACTAGACATAATATCCTCAAATTTTATTTACTCTTCTTTGATGTCTCCCGCCATCAAATTTTGTTTTTAAAAAAGTATCAATAAACAATAAAGCATTTTTTCTGGATATCAACCTTGAACCTAAGGTAATAATATTAGCATTATTATGCATTCTTGATAATTTAGTAGATTTTATACTGTAACATGCGGCTGCACGTATTTTTTTATGTTTATTTGCCGCTATATTCATTCCTGTACCTGAGCCACATATTAAAATACCAAAATTTTTTGAATTTTTTGATACAGCTTTTGATAGTTTATGTGCGTAAATTGGATAATCAACAGAATTACTATTATCAGGACCTAAATCAAAAATTTTTCTCTTTTTTTTAATAAATTTTTTTTTAATAAATTCTTTGAGATTAAAACCTGCATGATCAGAAGAAATAAAAATTTTACTCAAATTAATTAAACTTATAATCTAGTACACATGCAACAAGATGAACTCTATTCTCTTCGCCACCATTAAAAGCATTATGATACTTTGTATTATTTGTGATCCAAACTGAGCCATCAGCTGGCAAATGTTTTGCAACTTGATCAACAACCATAATGGCACCAGGATTTGTGTAAATTGGAATATGTAATCTTGGCTCTGGATCTCTATGCCAACTTAATGTTGACCTCGGTTCTTTTAAAAGAAGTCTAACTCTGCCAAGTTTATATTTTTTTGAAAGTTCGTTATAAACAGTTTCGAAATACGTCCCTTTAAAATCTTCAACAAATTCTGTATATTTACTTTCATCTATCATTTCATCTCTTGAAACTTCATTTCCTGAGCTATCAGGTTTTGTCCAATATACACCTCGAACTTTTGACCCTTTAATTGACTCTGGATCACCTGGAATTTGGTTTAAAGAAATCCCCGCAAAGTGTGGTATACCTAAACTAGTGTCAAAACCTTTGATTTTTAAAACTTGATCACAAGCCTCTTTAAGTTTTTGAATGTCAAAGTTGATTTCCTGCTTTTGAAAGTCGTTGAAAGTAAGTGACATAAATGTATTTTATTAATAGCTTAATAATTATTATATAATATATAACTATTGTCGCATATAAAATAATTTTTAAATGATTACAACCGGAAAATATCCAAATTTAAGACTTAGACGAAATCGTGAACATGATTGGATTAGAAGATTAACTAAAGAAAATACATTATCTGTTAATGATCTTGTTCAACCTATATTTATAATAGAAGGAAAAAATAAAAAAATACCAATTACATCTATGCCTGGAGTGTATAGGTATTCGATCGATAAACTTAATAGTTTTGTGAAAAGAATAATTGATTTAGGAATTCCGATGATAGCTTTATTTCCTTACACTGAGAGAAGACTAAAAGATAACCATGCATCAGAAGCCTTGAATGAGAATAATTTAGTTTGTAAAGCCACAAAATTAATCAAAAAAAAATTTGGAAACAAAATTGGAATAATGTGTGATGTTGCATTAGATCCATATACATCACATGGACATGATGGAATTTTAAAATCAAATAAAATTCTTAATGATAAAACAATAGATATTTTGATTCAACAATCTATCATTCAAGCAAAGGCTGGTTGTGATGTAATTGCGCCTTCAGATATGATGGACGGAAGAATTGGAAAAATTAGAAAAGCTTTAGATAAAAATAATTTTTCAAATGTGAGAATTTTGTCTTATGCTGTTAAATATGCATCAAGTTTCTATGGCCCTTTTAGAGATGCTGTTGGATCAAAAAATCTTTTAAAAGGAGACAAAAAAACTTATCAGATGGATTTTAGCAACAGAGATGAAGCACTAAGAGAAGTTGCGTTAGATATTAAAGAAGGAGCAGATATGGTCATGGTTAAGCCTGGACTCCCTTATTTAGATATCATAAGAGACGTGAAAAGAAATTTTAAGATACCAGTGCTAGCCTATCAAGTTTCTGGAGAATATAGCTTGATAATGAATTCAATAAAAAAAGGTCTAGTGGACGATAAAATAATATATGAAACACTGACAAGCTTTAAAAGAGCTGGTGCCAATGCGATAATTTCATATTTTTCAACTAGTATAGCTAAAAACCTGTAAATTATTTAAGTGTATTAATAAAGTCCACTCTTTGAAGTGGATGATTTAGATTATTTGGCTGTAAGATATTTTTATCTAAATAACTAGTCACAATTTGTATTCCTCTAATAAGATCATTTTTGTCTGCTACNTCATTGTTGTTTTCTACAAGAAAATTTGGAACAATTTTTTTTTCAGTTTGAGACTCAACAAAATATTTTGATTTATTATTTTCAATTGTTTTCTTTACAATTTTACTTAAATTTAAATCATAACCTGAAAGTTTTAATAATTCTAGTTCCCATATAATATATTCCATTAACCAATTATTTTTTTTGATCAACATAAAGAATTTTTCAATCAAATTAAAAATTTCTGTGTTTTTTTGATTTTCAGCTGTAAGAAGTTTAACCATACTCATTGACGAACTAATACAATGTAGCTTACTTCTGTCATTAAAGAAAAGAGGTGTTTCAGCTTTAATAATCTCTACTTTAAAGGAACCAATTTTACTTTCATTTTTACTTTGATAATTTAATTGAAATTTATTTCCAATTTGAAGATAGCCTTTTATCCTTTTCGAAGAAGCTCCAAATATAATACCTGAAGATTTCCCATGCTCTGTTGTAAAAAAATCTGCAATCACTGAATTTTCACTATATTTAAATTTGGATAATAGAAATCCTTTATCGTCCCAAATCATAATAAGTTCATTTTTCTTAAAAGAGAAGTGGCTGCATCTTGTTCAGCTAACTTTTTTGAAGAACCAATTCCATCAATGCTTTTTGAAGATTTTATTTTGACTTGAACATGAAATACAGGTTTATGTTTTGGTCCTTTTGTTTTTAACAAGGTATACTTAGGCAATACTTTATATTTTTTCAGTGAAAATTCTTGAAGCATTGTTTTAGAGTCTATTTTGGTCTCTTGTGTGTTTTCAATATACTCATTCCAGATTTTTAATATAAAATTTTCTACAACTTTAATTCCTTGATCTAAAAAAATAGCTCCAATTATTGCTTCACATGTATCGGATATAATTTTATTTTCTGGCTTATAATTATTGGTTTTATTTGTATTTGTTTTTATAAATTTAGACAGATTTAGTTTATTCGCAATACTTAAACACATATTTTTATTTACAAGTGATGCAAATTTTTTATCCAGAGCTCCTTCGGTTTCCTCTGGGTAAATTTCATATAGTTTTTTCGAAATCACAAAACCTAATACTCTATCTCCTAAAAATTCTAATTTTTCATTATTATTTATTGGATCAAGACTTTTATGAATAAGTGATTTTTCTAAAATTTTTTTATTTTTGAATTTTATCTGCAATATTTTTTCGAGATCATTTAAACTCATATAAATTTTTTAATTAATTACTTTAAAGAACCTGTCAAATCTGATTAGTTCACCCCATTTCCAAAATTCAAATATACTCCCATTCCTTGCATCGGAGGAAAAAAAAATGAAACGTGCTTTTCCAACAAGGTTATTTTTGTGTACATATCCGACGCTAGATAAGAATCTACTGTCTTTTGAACAATCTCTATTATCTCCTAAAAAAAAATAATGATCTTCTGGTACTACAAANAAATCTGTATTTTGAAGAGTAAAACTACTAAAATATGCTGTTTTAAATTCTTTTCCATTTGAAAATTTTTCATTAAAGAAATTACTTTCAATCTTATTTGATCCACAAAATACGAACTGATTTTTTGATTTAAGATTTTTAAATATTTCTAAGTTGTTTAAATAGATATTGCCATCAATAAATTGAATAGTATCACCAGGTAAGCCAATAAGACGTTTTATATAATCTGTTCTATTATCTGCTGGCGTTTTAAATACTACTACATCACCTCTTTTAGGTTTTTGAAATAGAATCCTATTTTTAAATATAGGTGGACTAAAGGGAAAAGAGTGCTTGCTATAACCATAAGAATATTTTGTTACAAACAATCTATCACCGACTAACAAATTAGGTTCCATAGACGAGGAAGGTATATAGAAAGGTTGAATTAATAATGATCTAATAATAATAGCAATAATTAATGCATAAAAAATTGTTATTGCATTTTCAATAAATATTTTTTTCATTTTTTTAACCCACTTAAAATAACAAAGGCAATAGAATGTTTATCTTGATCAGATAAAGATAAAAATATTTTGAAAGATTTAAATCTATTTTTTTTTAAGATTATTGATCTGATTTTATCATTTATTTTAATAAAAGGTTTGCCTAGTTTGTCGTTGACTACTGAGATGTCAGAAAAGTTTATACCTTTACGAAAACCTGTTCCTAGTGATTTTACAAAAGCTTCTTTTGCTGCAAATCTTTTAGCAAAATAACTTACTTTATCAGTTTTTAATTTTGATTTTTTAACTTCTTCGGATGAATAAATTCTTTTTATAAACTTAATATTTTTAATTGATTTTTTAATTCTTGAATTTTCAACAATATCAACGCCATTACCAACAATTATCATATCATTTACATATTTTTTTAAATTTTTTTATAACTTTATTAATTCCGAAAAAAATTGACTCTCCTATTATGAAATGGCCTATATTAAATTCTTTAATTTCTTTTAGTTTAGATAAAATTTTTGCAGTTTTATAATCAAGTCCATGGCCAGCATGCACCTCAAGACCAATTGCATTTGCATATTTGCAACATGCAATTATATTTTTTAAATCTTTTTGATATTTTTTTTTGGATTTTATTTTTCTTGAGATTGTGCCTGTGTGAATTTCAATACATTTAGCGCCAATTAGTTTAGATAATTTAATATCTTGAATTTTTGGATTTATAAACAAACTTGTTCTTATTTTTTTTCTATTTAAAATATTAATGTTTGTTTTTAATGCCTGAAAATTTTTTTTAAGATTAAGCCCTCCTTCTGTTGTGATTTCTATTCTTTTTTCTGGAACTATACAAACATATGAAGGTTTTGCTTTTAGAGCAATGTTCAACATTTTTTTATTACAAGCCATCTCGAGATTGATAGGGATTGATTTAAATTTAGATAATATTTTAAGATCATTATCTTTTATATGACGTCGATCTTCTCTTAAATGTATTGTTATTAAATCAGCTCCATTTTTCATCACAAATTTTGCTGCATTTAAAATATTTGGATGATCTTCGCCTCTTGCATTCCTCAAGGTTGCTACATGATCAATATTTACACCAAGACGTATCATTTTAAATTTCTACTTCCCGGTCTTGTTATTGGAATTTTTTTGAGAAAAGGAGGTATATTTTTTTTTTTGTATGTTGGAATGTTAATTTTAATTTGTGATACGATTTTTTTATTTTTTATTTTTAAAGTTTTTTTCTCTGATCGATCTATAATACAAGCAAAACCAATATTGCTAGATTTAAATTTTTTAATTAATTTTGTGCATTCTAAACTGGATTTGCCTGTCGTTATGACATCTTCAACTATAAGAACTTTTGATTTAGGTTTAATTGAAAAACCTCTTCTTAATTGAAACTTTTTATTTACTCTTTCGCAAAAGATTGTTTCCTTATTTAACAACCTACCTATCTCATATCCAATAACTATACCGCCCATAGCTGGTGATAATATAATGTCTATTTTTTTAAATTCTTTTCTTATTTTTTTTGCTAAAGAGAGGCATATTTTTGAAGCTAAACTAGGTTTGCTCAATAGTTTTGCACATTGAACATATTTTGATGAGTGTAGACCTGAAGATAGTACAAAATGACCTTCCAAAAGAGCTCTAGTTTTTTTTAAAACCGCCAAAGAGTCTTTTGATGAAAGCATATTTTTTATTTTTATGTCTTATAATTTTAAAGTTATATTCTTTTTGTTTTAACTCACTAATAAGTTTTGTAAAGTTTTTCAAATCATGAATAATAAGATTAAATCTAAAATTTATAGTTTTTTTAGTTTTTTCTACCATCTCTACACTGGAAATATTTACATTATTTATACCTATCATAGTGGTAACATCTCCTAATTTTCCAGGCTGATCAGGTAGTGATATCCATAGTGTTGTATTGTATTTTTTAGATTTAGATAATTTAGAATTCTCTCTATATTGCCAATACCTTCTAATTGCTGCACGTGCCTTTCCCGTTTTAGTCAAGGATAACCAATGAAGTGAGGGTGAAACTTTTTTTGATGTAATTATCTTCACTACGTCTCCATTTCTTAATATTGATTGTAAGGGTGACTCTTTACCGTTTATTTCTGATCCAATTGCTGTATCACCAACTTGTGTATGAACAGCATAAGCAAAATCTATTGGTGTAGCATTTTTAGGTAATTTTATAACCGACCCTTTTGGAGTAAAACAAAATACATTTTCTTGGAACATTTGCAATTTAGTGTATTCATAAAAATCTTCTGGATTTTCATTTTTTTCAATTATCTCTACTAAATCAGCTAACCAATCATATTCCTTCCATGTTAATGAATTAAATTTTTCAGATGATTTGTATTTCCAATGAGATGCTATTCCCCTTTGAGCAAATTCATGCATTTGCATTGTTCTTAGCTGAATTTCTATAGGTCTTTTATTTGGCCCTATTATTGCAGTATGTAAAGATTGATATTTATTTATTTTTGGGGAAGAAATATAATCTTTAAATCTTCCCGGTATACAATTCCATTTGTTATGAAATATCCCAAGTGATTTATAACATGAAGAAATATCGTTTAAAATTATTCTAAAACCCATAATGTCAGTTATTTGCTCAAGAGATATTCTTTTGCTTTGCATTTTTCTCCAAAGAGAAAAAGGAGTTTTTTCTCTTCCATAAATAGTTGCTGATAAGTCATTTTCATTTAATAGTTTAGTAAATTCATCTGCAACAGAATTAAAACTTATTAAGTTATTTCCCTTTATTTTATCAAGTCGATCTTTGATTAGTTTTCTAGCTTTAGGATTAAGAACTTCAAATGAAAGATCCTCCAATTCGTCCCTTATTCTATTCATGCCCATTCTATCTGCTAGGGGAGAATATATTTCCATAGTTTCTCTTGCAATTCTCTCTTTTTTTTCTTGTTTATCAATTGAATGAATTGTTCGCATGTTGTGAAGTCTGTCAGCTATTTTTACAAGCAATACTCTAATATCTTTTGAAGTTGCAATGATTAATTTTCTAAAATTCTCAGCTCTTGAATTTGCTTTAGCTTGATTTTCTAACTCAGAAATTTTAGTTACACCTTCGACAAGATCAGCAACTTCTTGACCAAATTCCTGTTTAATAGTTTGATAAGTAGCATGCGTGTCTTCTATTGTATCATGAAGTAGTCCAGTAGCTATAGTTGCACTATCTAATTTTAATTCTGTTAATATATTAGCTACAGCAACTGGATGTATAACATAAGGGTCGCCTGAGTGTCGTTTTTGATTTTCATGAGCCTTTACTGCAAAATTATATGCCTTATCCAAAGTTTCAGGGTTCAAAAACTTATTGTATGATTTTACTTTATTTATTAAATCATTTGATTTTAACATACTAACTTATATCATTTTTTTTACTCAACTGTAATAGATCTTAAGTCAATCGTGTCAATTTGCTTTAATAATTGGGATATATTTAACTTGTATTTCGGATGTGTCCATTTTTTTGATATCTCATAAAGTGGAATTAAAACAAAATTTCTTTTATGTAACCTTGGATGTGGAATAATTATTTTATCACCTTCGCAATCTAATTTTAAGCATTTATGGTCATAATCTAGTATATCTATATCGCATTCTCTTGGAGAGTTTTTTTCTGAGATTTTTCTACCTAATTTTTTTTCAATTTTCTTTATAAAATGAAATAGATTTAAAGGTGCTAAATTAGTTTTAATTTTGAGAACAATATTTAAGTATTCTGGTTTTTTGGGGTCAGGCCATGATTTGGTTTTATAAAAATTTGAAGATTTCTCGATCATTAAATTATTTCTTTCTTGAAGAAGCAATTTGGCTTTATTTATATTATTTTTTTTATTTCCTAAATTTGATCCAATACCTAAAAAAACTGTATTAGCTTGTTTTTCTAACATATCTAGCTTTATCTCTCTGCCAATCTTTATTTTTTTTAGCTTGTCTTTTATCGTATTGTTTTTTTCCTTTTGCAACGGCTATTTCGATTTTTGCTTTTCCTTTTTTAAAATAAATTTTAGTGGGTATTATTGTGAAACCTTCTCTGTTGATTTTCCCAATAAGTTTATTAATTTCTCTTTTGTTTAACAAAAGTTTTCTATCATCTGTTGGATTATGATTTGAATAGCTAGCATTTTTATATAATGGAATATGTGAGTTCATAAGATAAATTTCACCACGTCTTTCAATTGCATATGAATCCGCAATATTAATTTTGCCTAATCTTATAGATTTTATTTCAGATCCTTTTAAAACAATTCCAGCCTCATAAACACTTTCAAAAAAATAATTAAAACTTGCTTTTCTATTAATTGAAATTATCTTTAAACCAACACTGGTTTTTTTTTTCATTAACTAATTAATTTAGCTGATATTAAAGCCTTTTTGACTTTTTCTTCTGTATCTTTTTGAATATTAACTAAAGGAAGTCTAATTTCATCATTGCAAAGACCTAGAAGTTTTGCTGCATACTTTGCGGGTGCAGGATTGCTTTCAATAAATAATGATTTATGTAATGGCTGTAAAATTTGATCTATTCTTTCAGCTTCTTTAATTTCATTATCTGATTTTGATTTTGAATATTTTTGCATATCTGAACATAATTTTGGTGCAATATTTGCTGTGACTGAAATAATTCCGACTCCGCCTCTTTTGTTAAACTCAAATGCAAGTCCATCCTCGCCTGTTAGCTGGATAAAATCAGGTCCAAGTTTCTTTATTGTTTCATCTAGCCTATTAAGATCTCCAGTAGCATCTTTTACACCCGCTATATTTTTTAGTTCAAATAATCTAGCCATTGTATCTACTGACATATCTATTACACATCTACTTGGTATATTGTAAATAATAATTGGAAGGCTTGTGTTATCATTGATAGCTTTATAATGCTGATATAAACCCTCTTGTGTTGGTTTATTGTAATAAGGGGTAACAACCAAAACTCCATCTGCACCCATTTTCTCAGCATGTTTCGTTAAAGATATTGCCTCATCTGTTGAATTTGATCCTGTGCCTGCAATAACAGGAATTTTACCTTTTGCCTCTTTTATACACAATTCAATAACTTTCTGGTGTTCATCGTGGTCTAAAGTTGGTGACTCCCCTGTTGTTCCAGCTGGAACTAAACCATTGGTGCCATTTTCTAAGTGAAAATGTATAATTTTTATATAAGCTTCAATATCAAGCTTATTATTTTTAAATGGAGTAATTAAAGCAACATTTGAACCTTTAAACATAAATACTTATAACATAAATTATAGATTCATTTACAAAAAATTATGAAAAAAGATTTATTTTTACTGACTATCCTATTTTGGTTTTTAGCTACCACATATGTAAGTTCAGAAGAAAATGTTATTATTCCTTTAAAAAAACCTACTCTAAATCCTGAGTTAAAAGAAAAAAAAATTTCAATTAATATTATTAAACCTCTTGAAAAGCCTATTTTAGTAAAGGAAGTTAAGAAAAAAGATGAAAAAGAAGAAATAGTTGAAAATAAGAAAATAACTAAATTAGGAATTATTGTTCCAAAAAATAAGCCAAAAATAGTTCAAAAAACAATAGAAAAGGTTGCAAAAAAATCAAAATATTTTTCAAAAAAAGAGTTTGAATTAGCTGCCAAAGCAATTAATGCAATGCAAAAAGGTAACTGGCCCAATGCATTAAGCTTGGCTAAGAAAACAAGAAACAATGATATTTATAGCTTTATTCAATGGAGACATCTTTTAACAAATAGAAATAATGCAAGTTATTATGACTACCAACAATTCATAGATAAAAATCCTGACTACCCAAGAATTGGGAGGATAAAATACTTATCAGAACATAAATTATCAACGGAAAAGGTATCCCCTAAAAAGATTATTAAAAAATTTTCTGAGGAAAAGCCGTTAAGTGGTTTTGGTGAGATGATACTTGGAGAGAGTTACATAATAAATGGTGAAAGTGCAAAAGGAATTAATTTAATAAAAAAAGGTTTTGAAAAAGCTGAATTAAGCAAATCAGATTTAAGATTTTTTAGAAAAAAATATAAGAAATATTTAAACAGTGAAGATTATATCAAAAGAGCTAAATATTTAGCTTGGGAGAATAAATATTGGGACTTAAAAAGAATGTTACGATATTTGCCAAAAGAAGAACAATTACTATACACAGCAAGACAGCTATTAATGAGTAAATCATATGGTGTGGATAATGCTATTGCAAAAGTCCCTGATAGACTTAAAAATGACTCAGGATTAAATTATGATAGACTNAAGTGGCGTAGAAAAAGAGGCAGAGTCGACTCTTCTCTTGAAATTTTATTAAAAGTTCCAAATAACAAAATTTACCTAGTAAGACCTGAAAAGTGGTGGAAGGAAAGAGAAATCATAGGAAGATCTTTAATTTATAAAAAAAAATATGAGTTAGCTTATAAAGTTGTAAGCAAGCATTCAATGGTAGAAGGACCAGAGTATGCAGCTGCAGAATGGATGAGTGGTTGGATTGCGCTAAGTTTTTTAAATGATCCAATTTTAGCTGTAGAACATTTTGATAATTTTTATAATAACGTTGGTTATCCAATAAGTTTGGCTAGAGGAGCATATTGGCTGGGTAGATCCTACGAAAAGATGGGTAGCAAAGATTTGCAAAATAAATGGTATCAGGAAGCCTCTAAATATTTAACCACTTACTATGGACAACTTGCCTTTTTGAAAATAAATCCTGAAAAAACTTTCGAGTTAGATTTGGAGCAAGTTGTAGATAAAGATTATAAAAAAAAATTTGAGAATAAGGGGTTAGTCAAAGTAATTTACCTTCTGAATGAACTAAATAAAGATAAATATACAAAACACATGTTAAGGCATTTAGCTTTAGATGATATTGAAAAAGGAAGTGAAATTTTAGCTGCGGAACTTGCAACAAATATTTCAAGATACGATTTTGCTATTCAAATAGCAAAAATAGCATCTTACGAAAAAAGATTTTTGAATAATTATAACTATCCTATTATAGGAACTCCAAAAATAATTAATGGGAGAAAAATACCTGAAACACCTTTTATTTTATCAATAATTAGACAAGAAAGTGAGTTTGATATGAAGGCAAACAGTTCAGCCGGAGCAAGAGGTTTAATGCAATTAATGACCTACACTGCTAAGTTAGTAGCCAAACAAGCAAAGTTACCTTATTCAAAATCAAGACTAACAACGGATCCAGAATATAATATAAATTTAGGATCACATTATATTGCTGGACTGATTCTTGAGTACGATGGATCATACCCTTTTGCTATAGCTGCCTACAATGCTGGACCTAAAAGAGTTAAGTACTGGAAGCGACTAAATAAAAATCCTCAAAAAAATCAGATTGATTATGTTGACTGGATAGAACTAATTAAATTTAAGGAGACAAGAAACTACGTTCAGAGAGTGTTGGAGAATTATAATGTGTATAGATTCGTTGTGGAAAAAAGACCTATAAAAATGCTTAATTTTTTCAAAGATATGCCTTTATATTAAAAATTAATGGCGGAAGGAGAGGGATTCGAACCCTCGGTACACCTTTTCAAGCGTACGGCGGTTTAGCAAACCGCTGGTTTAAACCAGCTCACCCATCCTTCCGT
>FUFK010037444.1_pt1 | contig 66520 bp, 58 predicted proteins | sample 1021851 | NCBI WGS metagenome assembly FUFK01 (sample SAMEA51879418, study PRJEB19060) | metagenome | reverse complement strand
GCATCAAGGTCATCAAGCGCATGGCCTATGGCTACCGGGACAGCGACTACTTCTTCCTGAAGATCAAAGCCGCTTTTCCCGGTAATCCGCGATGAACCTAAAAAAAGGGCCCTTGAAGGGCCCTTTTTTTAGCCGCGCGAGCACTTACTGGTAGTAAGCGTTCTCGGTGACGCTGTGGTCGGTCTTGTCGCGGATGCCGGTGAGTTCCGGCAGCTGCTCCATGAGGGTGCGCTCGACGCCGTCCTTGAGGGTCACGTCGACCACTGAGCAGCCCTGGCAGCCGCCGCCGAATTCCAGCACCGCCACGTTGTCCTCGGTGAGCTCCAGCAGCTGCACGTTGCCACCGTGGGCGGCCAGGTTCGGGTTGATTTCGGAATACAGCACATAGTTGATGCGCTCTTCCAGGGTGGCGTCCGCGCTGATGTCCGGCACCCGGGACTTGGGCGCCCGGAAGGTCAGCTGACCGCCCATGGAGTCTTTCTTGAAGTCGATCACCGCGTCTTCCAGGTAGCGCACGCTCTTGCCTTCCACGAAGGCGTGGAAGCCTTCGTACTGGTAGCGCTCGTCGCCCTCTTCCTGTTCGCCTTCGGGGCAGTAGGCCATGCAGCACTCCGCGTGGGGGGTGCCGGGGCGTTCCACGAAAATGCGTACGCCGATGTCTCCCTGGTCCTGCCGGGACAGCAGGTCGCGCAGGTACTCTTGAGCGGAATCTGTGATTCGGATCAGGGGTTCGGTCATGCCGATTCTCGGTTGCGAATTTCCTGACTATTTTAGTCAAGTATTCGCGCGTTGCAATGGCCGTGACGCAACTGGCGTGATCCGGCGCTGGGGTCGATTCCGGCTTTCTGCTAAGGTGCCCGCTTCCTCGACGTGGGGCAGTATCCAGCGTGCTAAACCTTTCCCGCAGCCGGCGCATTCTCGCCCTGGCGCTACCGATCATGGCCGCCATGGCCAGCCAGAGCCTGATGAACCTGGTGGACGCCGCCATGGTCGGCAGCCTGGGCGGCGAGGCGCTGGCCGGCGTGGGCCTGGGCGGCTACGCCAGTTTTATCGCCATCAGCATGGTGATCGGCCTGGGCGCCGGGGTCCAGGCCATGGTGGCGCGCCGCAAGGGCGAGCGCGACCGGGCCAACTACGCGGTGCCGCTGAACGCCGGCCTGGTGCTGGGGCTGGCGTTCGCGATTCCGATCTCAGTGATTTTCGCCCTGGCCAGCGCGCCGATGATGGCCTTTCTGGCGCCCACCGCCGGGGTCGCCGAGGTGGGCAGCGACTATTTCGACATGCGGCTGCTCAGTGTCTGGGCGGTGGCGATGAACTTCAGCTACCGGGGCTATTGGAACGGCATCAACCGCTCCGGCGTCTACATGCGCACCCTGGTGATCACCCATGTCGCCAACGTGATCTTCAGCTACGGCCTGATCTTCGGCGCCTGGGGCCTGCCGGCGCTGGGCGGCGCCGGCGCGGGCCTGGGCACCAGCCTGGCGCTTTACCTGGGTAGCGCGCTCTACCTGCTGCAGACCTGGCGAGCGGCCCGGGAACACGGCTTCCTGCGCGCCCGCCCCAGCCGCGCCACCCTGCGCAATATTCTGCGCATCAGCCTGCCCAACGGCGTGCAGCAGTTCTTTTTCGCCACCGGGCTGACCGTGCTGTTCTGGATTATCGGCCGGGTGGGCGCCGACGAGGTGGCGGTGGCGCACATCCTGATCACGCTGATCCTGTTCCTGATTCTGCCGGCCATCGGCCTGGGCCTGTCGGCGGCGTCGCTGGTGGGCCAGGCGCTGGGGCGGCGGGACGCCGACGACGCCTACCGCTGGGGCTGGGACGTGACCCGGCTGGCGGTGTCGCTGCTGTTCGTGCTGGCGCTGCCCATGTGGCTGGTGCCGGACCTGATTCTCGGCCTGTTCCTGAAACAGCCGGCGCTGGTGGAGCTGGGCCGCGCGCCGCTGATGATCACCGGCCTGGCGATCTGCCTGGACGGNGTGGCGATCATNTTCACCCAGGCGCTNCTGGGCGCCGGGGCGGCCCGCTCGGTNATGGTGGTGACCCTGGCCGTGCAGTGGTTTTTCTTTCTGCCGCTGGCCTATATCATCGGCCCCGTGCTGGGCTACGGGCTGCTCGGCATCTGGCTGGCCCAGGCGTTTCAGCGGCTGATTACNTCTTTNTTGCTGAGCGGCCTNTGGATTAAGCGNGGCTGGGCCCATATNGAGCTATGAGGTGACCATGAGCGAGCAACACAAGCACGACCCNNNNANCGACGACCGGCAGGACGACCACGAGCGCCCGGGCTTNTTCCAGGTGCTGCACAGCGTGCTGGCGGCGATTTTCGGCGTGCAGAGCAGCGGCAACCGNGAGCGCGACTTCAAGAAAGGCAGCGCNGGCGACTATATCGGCGTCTACGTGGTGATCGTGATCGCCATCGTGATCGCCATGTTCGTGGTGGTGAACATGGTCCTCAGCGCCGCTGGTTCATAGCCCCGGGAACTAGCGATATAGCAATATATTTCTTTTATGTATAAGCCCACTTTGCTACATTTCCCGCCAAATCATGGTGGTAAAGAGAAATATTCTTTACAAATCAACGAATTAAACACGGCGCAACGGCATCATGTACGTATATCAGGACTATGACCAACGGCTTCTGGAAGAGCGGGTAGCTCAGTACCGCGACCAGACCCGGCGCTATCTGGCCGGCCAGCTCAGCGAGGACGAGTTCCTGGTGCTGCGGCTGCAGAACGGCCTCTATATTCAGCGTTACGCGCCGATGTTGCGTATTTCGGTGCCCTACGGCCTGCTCTCCAGCGACCAGGTGCGCACCCTGGCCAAGGTGGTGCGCGAATACGACAAGGGCTTCTGCCACGTCAGCACCCGCCAGAACATCCAGCTCAACTGGCCGGAAGTGCAGGACGTGCCGGATATCCTGGCGGAACTGGCGAGCGTGCAGATGCACGCCATCCAGACCAGCGGTAACTGCATCCGCAACATCACCACCGACGAATACGCCGGCGTGAACCCCAAGGAAATCGAGGATCCGCGCCCCTGGTGCGAGATCATCCGTCAGTGGGCCACCTTCAACCCGGAATTCGCCTACCTGCCGCGCAAGTTCAAGATCGCGGTGAACGCGGTGCCGGACGCCGATCCGGCGTTGATCGGTGTGCACGACATCGGCGTCAAGGTGATCCACAACGACGCCGGCGAAACTGGTTTCCAGGTGTGGGCCGGCGGCGGCCTGGGCCGTACCCCGATGACCGGCCAGGTGATCGGCGAGTTCGTGCCGTGGCAGCATCTGCTCGCCTACCTGGAAGCGATCCTGCGGGTGTACAACAAGTACGGCAACCGCGACAACAAGTTCAAGGCGCGCATCAAGATTCTGGTCAAGGCACTGGGCGCGGAGAAGTACCGCGAACTGACCGAAGCGGAATTCGCCGAGCTCAAGGACGGGCCGATGACGCTCACCGAAGAGGAAGTGGCGCGCATCCAGGGCTGCTTCACCGAGCCGGCCTACCGGGACGACGTGGACAACGGCGTGCTGGACAAGGCGCTGCAGGAAAACCGCGCCTTCAACCGTTGGTACCACACCAACACCCGCGCCCATAAGCGCGACGGCTACCGCAGCGTGACGCTGACGCTGAAGAAGACCGGCCGCATCCCCGGCGACGTGAGCGACGAGCAGCTGGAAGCGATCGCCGACCTGGCGGACCGCTACAGCTTCGGCGAACTGCGCAACACCCACCAGCAGAACATGGTGCTGTCCGACGTGGCCACCGATGACCTGTTCGAGCTGTGGGAAAAACTGGACGCGCTGGGCATGGCCACCCCCAATCTAGGCCTGCTCACCGACATCGTCGCCTGCCCCGGCGGCGACCTGTGTGCCCTGGCCAACGCCAAGTCCGTGCCGGTGGCGGAGGGCATCCAGCGTCGCTTCGACGACATGGACTATGTCCATGACCTGGGCCCGCTGGACATCAATATCTCCGGGTGCATGAACGCCTGCGGCCATCACCATATCGGCCACATCGGCATTCTCGGCGTGGACAAGAAAGGCAAGGAGTTCTACCAGATCACGCTCGGCGGTCGCGGCGACAAGCTGTCGCGCATCGGCGAGAAGATGGGCCCCTCCTTCGAGTCCTATGAAGTCACCGACGTGATCGAAAAGATCATCAATGTGTACGTGGACAAGCGGCTGGAAAACGAGCCGTTCATCGACACCTACGAGCGCATTGGTATGGAACCGTTCAAGGAACACGTCTATGGGTAAGATGATTCTCGACGGTGAAATCGTCGACAACGGCTGGCAGCGGTTCGAACCGGGCCAGCTGGAAGAAGACGGCCAGAGCCTGCCGGAGAACCAACCGGTGATCGTGCCGCTGGCCTACTGGCAGGCCCACCGCGACACCCTGCTGGAGCGCGAGGCGCCGGTAGGCGTGTGTCTGGAACCGGGCGAGGAGCCCGCCGACCTGGCCGCGGACCTGCCCCACCTGCCGCTGGTGGCGATCCACTTCCCGGCCTTCAAGGACGGTCGCGGTTACTCCTACGCCCGCGAGCTGCGCACCCGCTACCGCTTTACCGGCGAGGTGCGCGCGGTGGGCGACGTGCTGCAGGACCAACTGTTCTACATGCACCGCGTCGGCTTCAACGCCTTCGAAGTGCGTGCCGACCGGGACATCCATGAAGCGCTGGAAAACGGCCTGCGGCCGTTCTCGGTGACCTACCAGGGCGACGTGCACGACCCGCGTCCGATCTACCGCCGCCGTCAGGAACTCGAGCAGGCCTGATCCCCGGGCTTGTTCAGAACCAGCGCCGCCGGGCCATCCACACCAGGATGCCGGCGGCGATCACCCCCAGGGACCCCGCGAACCACCAGAACGCCTCCGGGTTATCGACCCCGGGCAACCCGCCCACATTGATCCCGAACAGACCGGTCAGAAAGCCCAGCGGCAGGAACAGCGCGCTGATAATGGCGAGCAGGTACATGCGGTCGTTGATCGCCTCGTTCTGCACCGAGAACACCTCTTCCTGCAGCAAGGTGGCGTGGTCCCGCGCCGCATCCAGATCTTCCAGGAGACGCTGCAGGCGCTCGCCGGCCTCGCGGATGATCTCCGCGTCATCGCGGTCGATACGGGCGTCGTTCTGCAGGCGCGCGATGGCCTCGCGCTGGGGCNCCAGATAGCGGCGCAGGGTCACCGCCCGGCGGCGCAGGCTGCTGATCTCGTGNGTGAGCGCCTTGTCCGGCCGGGTCTCCAGCAGATCGGCGCAGTCGCCGACCTGATCCTCGATGCGCTCGATNACGTCNTCCATGCGCCAGATNAGNCCGTCCACCANCCGCTTCACCAGGTCCGACGGGGTNCGNGCNCCCTCGCCCTGCTCCAGNTCCGTGACGATNTCCGACAGNGTCAGCAGNTGGCGTTTCTGGGTGCTGATGATCAGGCCNTTACGNATCCACANNCGCACCGCGATCATNTCTTCCGGGCGCGCGCCCGGCGCCAGATTNACNCCGCGCAGGTAGATCAGCAGGCCGCCGCCCACATCCGCCGCCCGTGGCCGGGTGTCGGTGGCGAACAGCGCTTCGAGCACGGAAACNGGCACATCCGGCCGGTTTTGCAGCCACTCATAGGCCTCGTCGANGGTGTAATCGAGATGGATCCAGAGCGGCCCGCCCTGGCTCGGCAGCGGCGCCGACAATGNAATGGGCGTGGCACCGCCGGCGCCGTTCAACTGCAGCGCCAGCTTGACCCAGGGAGCGTTGGCCATGATTCAGGGTGCCCGTCTCAGGGGTTGATCTTAACCACCACCCGGCCNCGNAGCTTGCCGGCCAGNATCTCGGTGAAGCAGTCCGGCAGTTGCTCNCGGNTGACTTCGCGGCTCTCCAGCTTGTCCAGCGCCGGGCGCCAGTCGCTGGCCAGCAATTGCCACATCTGCTGCTTCACTTCGCAGGGCAGCTCGACGCTGTCCACGCCGAGCAGATTGACGCCGCGCAGGATAAACGGGAACACGGTGGCGTTTTCCAGCTTGGGCGAGGCGGTCAGACCGCAGCACGCGGCGCTGCCGCCGTATTGCAGGCTCTTCAGGGCATTGACCAGAATATCGCCGCCCACGCAATCGACCACCCCGGCCCAGCGCGGCTTGAGCACCGGCTTCTCGATGCCTTCCAGCAAGGCGTCACGGCCGATGATGTCGGCGGCGCCGAGATCACGCAGCCAGTCGTGGGCGTCCTGCTTGCCGGTGGCGGCCACCACCTTGAAGCCCAGATTGGAGAGGATCGACACCGCCACGCTGCCGACGCCGCCGGTGGCACCGGTGACCAGCACCTCGCCCTGCTCCGGCTGCAGACCGGTGTCGATCAGCGCTTCCACGCAGAGCGCGGCGGTGAGGCCGGCGGTGCCCAGCACCATGGCGTCACGGGCGGACAGGCCGGCGGGCAGCGGCGCCAGCCATTCGGCGGGCACGCGGATGTAATCGCCGTAGCCGCCGGAGGTGTTCATGCCCAGGTCGTAACCGGTGCAGATCACCGCGTCGCCGACGCTGAAGGGGCCGTCGCCGGCCTCCTCCACCACGCCGGCGGCGTCGATGCCGGGGGTGTGCGGGAAGGATCGGGTGACGCCCTTGTTGCCGCTGGCGGACAGCGCGTCCTTATAGTTCAGGGACGACCAGGCGACGCGTACCAGCACATCGCCTTCGGGCAGATCTTCCAGGTTCTTGTCCCCTACCCGGCTCTGGTAGCCGTCGTCGGTTTTCTCGGTGATCAGTGCCTTGAAAGTCATTGCCTCGCTCCGTTGAAAGCCCGCCGGTGTCGCCACCGGGGTTAGTGAAACTGACGCTGGCTGCCCCGGTGCCAGAACCGGTCGATCAGACGCACCCCGGCGTTCTCCACGGACACGCCCAGACGCTCGGCCAGCTTGCGCTTGTATTCCCAGTTCAGTTCGTACAGATCCAGGTGTTCCTTGCGGCCCTGCAGGTATTCATCGCTGGTCATGATGTCGTCCACCAGGCCCAGCTCCTTGGCGCGGGTGCCGAACCAGTGCTCGCCGGTGGCCACCGCGTCCATGTCCAGGGTGCGGCGGTGTTCGCGCACGAATCCCTTGAACAGCTGGTGGGTCTCTTCCAACTCCTGCTGGAATTTTTCCCGGCCCTTGTCGGTGTTCTCGCCGAGCATGGTCAGGGTGCGCTTGTATTCGCCGGCGGTCATCAACTCCACGTCGATGTCGTTCTTCTTCAGCAGCCGGTGGAAATTGGGCACCTGGGCGACCACGCCGATGGAGCCGATCACCGCGAACGGCGCCGCCAGAATACGGTCGGCGATACACGCCATCATGTAGCCGCCGCTGGCCGCCACCTGATCCACCGCCACCGTCAGTTTCACACCACGGCCGCGCAGGCGCTTGAGCTGGGAGGCCGCCAGGCCGTAGCTGTGCACCAGGCCTCCGGGGCTCTCCAGGCGCAGCAGCACTTCGTCGTCGCCGGTGGCCACTTCCAGCACCGCGGTGATCTCGCGGCGCAGCCGCGCCACGTCGCTGGCCTGAATGTCGCCGTTGAAATCGAGCACGAACATGCGCGGCTTGCTCTTCGCTTCGGCGCCGGCCTTTTTGCGCTGCTTGTTGCGGGCCTTCTCTTCCTTGCGCTTTTTCTTGTGCTCGGCCTTGCGCTCCGCCTCGGGCAGCACCTGGTCGACGATGCTTTCGCGCAGGTCGTCGAACTCTTCGTTGAGGTGCTTGACGCGCAGTTCGCCGTCGCGGCTGGTGCGGTGCCGGTTACGGGCCGCCGCCGAAACGATGCCGCCGATCACAACCAAAATCGCCACCACGAGGGTGACGACCTGGGCCAGAAACATGCCATATTGGTAAAGAAAATCGATCACCTTGTACGCTCACCTGTTCAGGGGCCGTCATGGCTCCAGGTTATTGCCAGCCCGCCACGGCCTGCTGAGCGCTGCCGTTAAGCGGTCGCCCGATCAAGCCCCCGGAGGGCGGCACGGTTACTTCGAAAATAGCCCCGTCCGCCATCGGCAGATAGGCCGCGCTACCATAGCGCGCATCCACCAGAAAACTCCACCCCTCCCTGGCCTGGCGCCAGATATCCATGCCCAGGGGGTCGCGGCTGAGGCTGTACAGGGTGCGTTCCTTGGAGCGCTCGTCCTCAAGGGCGAAGTAACGGCCCTGAATGCGGTCCAGCTGGTAACCGGGCTTCAGGCCCAGCAGCGAAAACGGCGTCTTCCATTTGACGATCCGCGCGTCCAGTTGCCACTGGTCGCCGTTCAGACGGAAGTCCTCGGTGCTGCCGTCATTGCGGGTCACCGTGGCGATGTAGCTCTGCTCGCCGATGGCGCGGAAGCTCACCGTGGCCACCGGCGTTTCCTCGGTGAGCTCGTGGAAGCTGTACAGGTTCAGGGCCACCAGCACCAGGTAGACCGCCAGGCCCACCACCGCCAGGCCCAGGCTGCCCTTGATCCACTGCCACAGCCACTTCTGGCGCAGCAGGATCCAGGCGCCCACCAGAATCAGGACCAGGCTCACGGCCATGATCAGAAACGGAGCAACGCTGAAACTCATCGGGGTGTCTCCCTTCAGGAACCGGTGGCCGCCTGACAGGCGCCGCGCCAGTGATCGATCAGAGTCCGGGCGATGCTGCCCGGCGGTGGGATGTGCGGCAATTCAGTGTGGTGGAACCAGCGGGCGTCGGTGATCTCGTCATCGTCGATACGGATCTCGCCGCCGGCGAAGGCGGCGTGGAAGCCCAGCATCAGGGAGTGCGGGAACGGCCAGGACTGGCTGGAGAAATAACGCAGGTCCTTCACCCGGACGCCGGTCTCTTCCATGATTTCCCGGTGCACCGCCTGCTCGGCGGTTTCACCGGCCTCCATGAAGCCCGCCAGGCAGGAATAGAAACCTTCCGGGAAACGGGCGGAGTGCCCCAGCAGAGCGTATTCACCGTCGGTGACCAGCGCGATGATGCACGGGGTGATGCGCGGGTACTGGCGGTAATCGCAGGCGCTGCACAGCATCGCCAGCTCGGTGGGATGGGGCCGGGTCTCGGCGCCGCAGCGGCTGCAGAAGCGATGGTTCTGGCGCCAGCTGATCACCTGCAGGGCGCGCGCCGCCATGGTGAACTGGGTCTCGTCCAGGTGCCCCATCAGTTCCCGCAGGGGCATCGGGTAAAGCGGCCGGTCCGCCAGCTCATGGTCCGCCTGGCGGCACACATAGCAGGGTTCGCCGTGCAGCAGGCCGATAAAGCGGTAATCCGGGTGGCCGCGCAGCAGAAACGACGGTGCGCGGGGAAGGCCCGGCGCCGGCGCCTGGTCGGTGTCCACGCACAGCTGCTGGTCGTGGATCACGAACAGCCAGGCCTCGTCGGCGTCGTGGGGCTCCGGCGCGGACAGGTCCATGGGAAAAAAGTCATTATCCATGCGTGCCTCGCTCCGCCAGCGGGTAGCCCAGCTCCGCCATCGCCTGCTCGGACACGTCCAGCACGCCCTCGCCGATCGGCTTCTGCTCTTCCATGCTTTCCAGATAGTAGTCGACCCCGGTGAGGGCGTCGGCCAGGGTCTCCATGGCCGGCTGGCCGGGCGGTTCGTCACCGCCGATCAGACGGGTTTCGATGTGGGTGCGGCAGGCGCGGATCACCGCGCAGGCCCGCTCCAGCTCCAGGAACATCAGGCCGCCGGAGACACTGGCGAAGGTGCCGGGCAGATTGGTCAGATGCATGGGGTCCCAGTTGTTCTCCATGTAGCTGGCCAGCGACCGTTTGGCCAGCGCCAGCCCGGCCCGGCACTCACCCACCACGGTCATGCGGGCGTCGTCGAGCTGGTAGAGGGAAATACGGGTGTTGGTGGCGTCCCGGCGCACATCGTCGGAGGGCGCCAGGCTGCGTTCCAGGCTGGCCACGGTGTTCTCGGCGGCCAGCAGGTCGTCCACCAGGGCGTGGAAATCCGGGCTGTCCGCGTCCACGTCCGAGGGCCAGTCGGCCACCTTGTCGGCGCGCTCGCGCAGCAGGTTGGCTTCGTGCTCCTTGCTGACCATTTCCAGGGTGCTGGCGATCCGGCGCAGACCGCCGGCGACGCCGGCGTAGTCGGTGTCCGCCACGCCCTGGGAGGCGAGATCCAGGGTTTCCTTCACCTGGTTGATTTCGTCCTTGAGCGCGCCCGCCACGGAGCGGATCACCGAACCCCGGGCGCCGGCCATCAACGCCAGCTCGCTCTGCAGCACGGTGTCGCTGACGCCGCGTTCCAGGCCGAACACGCCGCGTACCTCGGCGGCGGCGGTGCCGGTCCCAGAGCCGAGACTGGCCAGGTACAGGCTTTCCTTGATCAGCAGCAGCGGCGCTTCCTGGGCCAGGGCCCGCTCGCCGTCGTAGACCAGCTTCTTCAATTGCCGGTCGTACTGGGCCAGCAGCGCCTTGCGCGCCGGCGTGATCACCATGCGGTCTTCCGCCAGGGATTCGGTGGCGGCCCGCGCCACCCACCAGAAGCGACTGTTGGCGCAGCGGCCGCAGAGATTGTCGACCCGGGCCAGGGCTCGCGCCATCAGCCGCAGGTGCGCGTCGCGGTTATCGCCGCGCAGCAGCCCCAGCAGGCCGACCTGATACATATGACGCAGGCGCCGCCCCTGTGCCAGCAGGGCCGCCGGGTCGCCCTCCTCCGGCTCCGGGCTGCGCGCCCGCGACAGGTCGACGCTGAAGAAATGGCTTTCCTGGATCAGCGGCTTGCCGCCGGCGCGGCGCAGTTCGTTGATGCCGCCGATCAGCATTTCGGGCAGGGTGCGGTCCTTGAGCTGAACGTACTCGAAATAGCGGCCCAGCAGTACGATGGCGTTGCCCAGGGCCTGCACCAGCGCCCGGCCGCCGTGGCGCTTGAGGCCTTCCACGGCCAGTTCCATTTCCTCGCTCATCAGGGTGGCCGCCGACAGCTCCAGCATCTGCGAGATGCCGCGCAATTGGTGAAAGGCTTCACCGCAACGATCCAGCGAGGTTCCCTCGTCCCGTTCCTCGGCGAACGCCTCAAGGCTGGCTTCCGCCTCGCTCAACGTGGCGTCGATGGACTCCTTGAGAAACGTCAGGGAGGTGGTGTTGGTGATGGCGACCATGAACTCTCCGGAAACCCCTGCTGATTATTAAAAGCGTTTTGAACTTTCTCACGGCGTTCAACAATGCGTCAACTTTCAAACGTAAGCAACTGATTTGGCGGCATATTGTTAACAGGCACACAGGCCGGCGCCGGTTTCCGCCGTGGCGTGAAGGCGTTCATCCCCGGCTCACCGACTGTACCCCGGCATCGGAAGTGCTTATGATTGCGCCGCCCATCCGTTCTCCTTACATTTAGCAGGAAGTAGTGCCATGTACGCCCAGTTCGGCCGCGCCTTCGGTCAGAATTTCCTGGGGCAAGCCCCCGCCTGGTACAAGTACACCATCGTGGTGTTTTTGCTGATCAACCCGCTGGTCGCCTGGACCCTGGGCGAAGCAACGGCAGGCTGGCTGTTGCTGGCGGAGTTCATCTTCACCCTGGCCATGGCGCTGAAGTGCTACCCGCTGCAGCCGGGCGGCCTGCTGGCGATCGAAGCCCTGCTGATCGGCCTCACCTCGCCGGACACCGTCCTGCATAAAGTCGAAGGCAACCTGGAAGTGCTGCTGCTGTTGATTTTCATGGTGGCGGGCATCTTCTTCCTGAAGGACCTTCTTCTATATACCTTTACCCGAATTCTGCTGGGCGTGAAATCGAAGATCCGCCTGAGCCTGCTGTTCGCCCTGGCGGCGGCCTTCCTGTCCGCGTTCCTGGACGCGCTGACCGTGACCGCGGTGGTGATCGCGGTGTGCACCGGCTTCTTCGGCATCTATCACAAGGTGGCCTCGGGCAAGACCTTCCAGCAAAAGCACGACCACGGCGACGACACCACGGTGGAGGATCTGCACCGGGAAGACCTGCGCCGTTTCCGCGCCTTCCTGCGCAGCCTGCTGATGCACGCCGCCGTGGGCACCGCCCTGGGCGGCGTCTGCACCCTGGTGGGCGAGCCCCAGAACCTGCTGATCGCCACCAAGGCGCAGTGGGAGTTCGGCGAGTTCTTCCTGCGCATGGCGCCGGTGAGCCTGCCGGTGCTGGCCATGGGCCTGCTCACCTGTCTGTTCCTGGAATGGAGCGGCAGCTTCGGCTACGGCGAGGAGATTCCCGAGAAGGTCGAGGGGATCATGCGCCAGTACGCCCGCGAGCAGGACGACCGCCGCACCACCCGGGACAAGGTCAATCTGGTGGTGCAGGGCTTCATCGCGCTGTGGCTGGTGGTGGGGCTCGCTACCCACGCCGCGTCCGTGGGTCTGGTGGGTCTGAGCGTGATTATTCTCGCCACCGCGTTCTGCGGCATCATCGAGGAGCACCGCCTGGGCCAGGCGTTCGAGGAGGCGCTGCCCTTCGCCGCCCTGCTCACCGTGTTCTTCGCGGTGGTGGCGGTGATCGCCGACCAGCAGCTGTTCACCCCGGTGATCGACTATGTGCTGAGCCTCGACCGCGGCGTCCAGGGCTCCGCCTTCTATATGGCCAACGGCGTGCTGTCGGCGGTGTCGGACAACGTGTTCGTGGCCTCGGTGTACGTGGACGAGGTGGCCAAGGCACTGGTCAACGGGGAAATCGACCGGGACACCTTCGATCTGCTGGCGGTGGCGATCAACACCGGCACCAATATTCCTTCGGTGGCCACCCCCAACGGGCAGGCGGCGTTCCTGTTCCTGCTCACCTCCGCCCTGGCGCCGCTGGTGCGGCTGTCCTACGGCCGCATGGTGATCATGGCCCTGCCCTACACCATCGTCATGACGCTGACCGGTCTGATCATGACCGCCACGCTTCTCGAGCCCGCCACCGAGTACATGTACGAGCACGGCTGGATCACCCACCACGAGCCCAGCGATCTGAAAATGGACGCCGAGCCTTCCGCCCACTAAGGGCGCGGCTCGCCGCCGGCGACGGTTACTGCTCCAGTTCCTGCCACAGGGTCATCTGACCCCGGCTCTCGGCCATCGCTTCCAGCTTCTTGCGGTGGCGCTCCAGGTCCGTGTCCGAGGCCCGCACCACCGCCAGGCGCGGCCGGTCCGCCGCCAGGCGGCGAATCGCTTCGGCCTGCTCGCTGCCCTGCTCGCCGGCGTCCGCGCCGCCCAGGGACAGCTTGGTCTGGCCGCCGGTCATCGCCAGGTAGACGTCGGCGAGAATCTCCGCGTCCAGCAGCGCGCCGTGCAGCTCCCGGTGGGCGTTCTCCACATCGTAACGGCGGCACAGGGCGTCCAGGCTGTTCTTCTGGCCCGGGTGCAGATCCCGGGCCATTTTCAGGGTATCCAGAATCCGGCAGCGTTCGGCGACGGCGCCCCATTTGCCGCCCAGGCGCCGCAATTCGTGGTCGAGGAACCCGACGTCGAACGGCGCGTTGTGAATCACCAGCTCGGCGCCGTCCACGAAGGTCATGAACTCTTCGGCGATCTGCTCGAAGGTGGGTTTGTCGGCGAGGAACTCCCGGGTAATGCCGTGCACCTCCAGGGCCCCCTCATCGATATCCCGCTCCGGGTTGATGTACAGGTGCAGGTTGTTGCCGGTGAGCCGCCGGTTGCGCAGCTCCACGCAGCCGATTTCGATGATCCGGTGCCCGGACAGCGGGTCCAGGCCGGTGGTTTCGGTATCCAGAACGATCTGTCTCATGCGCCGATCTCCGCTTCGTCGATACCCCGGTTGGCGAGCCGGTCGGCGCGCTCATTCTCGCTGTGGCCGCTGTGGCCGCGCACCCAGTGCCATTTAACCCGGTGCCGTTCGGCGGCGGTCTCCAGGCGCTGCCAGAGGTCCTTGTTGACCACCGGCTTCTTGGCGGCGGTTTGCCAGTTGCGCTTTTTCCAGTTGGCCAGCCACTCGGTAATGCCCTTGCGGACATACTGGGAGTCGGTGGTCAGATTGACCTCGCAGGGGTCCTTGAGCGCTTCCAGGGCCTGGATCGCGGCCATCAGCTCCATGCGGTTGTTGGTGGTATGGGGCTCGCCGCCGAACAGTTCCTTTTCCTTGTCGCCGTAACGCAAGATCGCGCCCCATCCCCCGGGGCCCGGGTTACCACGGCAGGCGCCGTCGGTAAAAATATCCACCTGCTTCAAAAGCCGTTACTCCGTATTTCGTTGTTGTCGCCAGCGCGCCACCGGCACCGATACCACCGTGGGGCCCTGCTGGCGGCTGAAGCCGGCGGTCGCCGGCAAGGGACGCATCATGGCGGCGCGTTTGCGGGCCACTAGCAGATACACGCCGCCGTTGCGCCACCAGAAGCGCCGCCCCAGCCAGTCCAGCCAGCGCAAACGGGCGCGGCCCCGGTCGCCGACGGGCAGATTGTAGAACCCGCTGGCCACGCCCTCCACTTCAAAACCCAGCACGTTCAGCCAGTCGCTGACCCGGTAAGGACGGAAATAGCGGCCGTTCCAGCCGGGCCGCTGGCCGCCGCGCCGGAACCAGCGCGCCAGCCCCATGATGCTCAGGGGGTGGAAGCCGACCACCGCGAGCACGCCGCCCGGGGCCACGCAGCGGGCCGCCTCGCGCAGCACCTGGTGGGGGGCGTCGTGGAATTCCAGACAATGGTGCAGCAGCACCACGTCGACGCTGTTCTTGGCGATCGGCAGCGACTGCGGGCAGGCTTCCAGGGCCACCCGGCTGGTGGCCTGGCGCCCGCCTTCCACCGGCATAGGTGTCACCGAACAGCGCCACGGCAGACGAATGTCGCGCAGCATGTCCTGGCAACGGCCGCCGCTGACTTCCACCGCGCGCTGGCCCACCAGCCGGGGGGTCCATTCGGCGACGATGGCGCGTTCCGCCTCCAGCACCGCCTGGCCGGCCTGGGTGTCCTGCCACTCATTGAACCGTTCCAGCATGTCCGCCGGCTGGCGGCGGAACGGTGATCTCGACAGCGGGGGTAACTGCATCGCTGACATTTCTCCCTTGGAACTGTAGGGTTACATCCAAGCATTCAAGCGAAGGGTAACACGTCATGCTGCAAGCCCCTACGGCCATCCCGGCCTTCAATGACAACTACATTTGGGCGATTCGCGACGGCGATCAATGCGTGATCGTGGACCCGGGCGACGCCGCCCCGGTGGAGGCCTGGCTGAGCGACCAGGGCCTCACCCTGAGCGCGCTGCTGATTACCCATCACCACCCGGATCACGTGGGCGGGGTCTCCGCCCTGTGCCGGGACCGGGATATTCCGGTGTACGGCCCGGCCCGGGAAACCATTCCGGAAATGGACCACCCGCTGGGCGACGGCGACCGCGTTCGTCTGGCCACGCCGGACCTGGAACTGGACGTGCTGGAAGTGCCCGGCCACACCCTGGGGCACATTGCTTTCTACGCCCCCCGCCAGGGCTGGTTGTTCTGCGGCGACACCCTGTTCGCCGGCGGCTGCGGGCGGCTGTTCGAAGGCACCCCGGAGCAGATGCACCACTCCCTGACGCGGCTGGCCGGCCTGCCCGAGGACACCCAGGTGTTCTGCGCCCATGAGTACACCCTGGCCAACCTGCGCTTCGCGGCCACCGTATCCCCCGAGGATCCGGCGGTAAGCGACCGGCTCGCCCGGGTCAGCGCCCTGCGCGAGCAGGACCGCATCACGGTGCCCTCCACCATCGGCGAGGAGAAGCGCACCAACCCGTTTCTGCGCGCGGCGGACCCGCAACTGCGCCAAGCGTGCGAAGCCCGTTTCGGGGAAGCGCCGGAAACCAACGTGGACAGTTTCGCGGCCCTGCGCCGCTGGAAGGACTCCGCCTGAAGCGCGGTCCGGCGGCGATTTCTCCTTGCCGGGATCGCCGCCCCTGCCTAGAATCAACTTAAAATTCGAATCGTATATTATTGTTATGAATAAACTTCTTGGTTGTGCAGCCCTGGGGCTCGCGCTGATGGTAGGCGCTTGTGCCACGAAACCCGAGGTGGACGACCTGCCTCCCATGCCGCCGGCGGAGCCCTCCGTCAAAGACCCGGGGCTCGCCAACGGCATGCCGGAACCGGAACCGGTTGAGCCCGCCGCCGACCAGGAAGAAAGCACGCAGCAGGATCTGTGGGCGCGGATTCGCGACGGCTACGCGCTGGACCTGCATCAGGACCGGGAGCGCGTGCGCCTGCAGCGCAAGTGGTACGCCCGCCACCCGAGCTATTTCACCCGCGTCACGGAGCGCGCCGAGCGCTATCTGCACTTTATCGTCGAGGAGGCCGAGCGCCGCGACATGCCGCTGGAGCTGGTGATGCTGCCGGTGGTGGAAAGCGCCTTCGACCCGTTCGCCTACTCCCACGGCCGCGCCGCCGGCCCCTGGCAGTTCATTCCGTCCACCGGCAAGTATTTCGGGCTCGACCAGACCTGGTGGTACGACGGCCGCCGCGACATCACTCTTTCCACCCGCGCCGCCCTGGACTACCTGCAGCAGCTTTCCGAGCGCTTCGACGGCGACTGGCTGCTGGCCCTGGCGTCCTACAACGCCGGCGGCGGCACCGTCTCCCGGGCCCGGCGCCGCAACGAGGAAGCCGGCCGCCCCACCGATTTCTGGCACCTGGACCTGCCCCGCGAAACCACTGCCTATGTGCCCAAGCTGCTGGCGGTGGCGGAGATCGTCCGCGACCCGCGGCGCTACGGCGTCACCCTGCACCCGATGGCCGACCAGCCCTACTTCGAAGAGGTGGACGTGGGCGGCCAGATCGACCTGGCCCAGGCCGCCAGCCTGGCGGAGATCTCCACCGAAGAGCTCTACCTGCTGAATCCGGCGTTCAACCGCTGGGCGACCGCCCCGGAAGGCCCGCACACCCTGCTGGTGCCGGTGGGCAGCGCCGACGCCTTCCGCGAGCGGGTGGCGGACCTGCCGCAGGAAGAACGCATGCGCTGGCACCGCTACACCATTCGCAGCGGCGATTCGCTGAGCCGCATCGCCCGCGCCCACCGCACCACCCCGGCGGTGCTCCGCGACATCAACGATCTGTCCGGCAACACCATCATCGCCGGCCGCACCCTGTTGATTCCGGAACCCTCCCAGGATCAGTACAAACTGAGCGCCGACCAGCGGCTGGCGGACAACCAGGGCCGGCAGCGCGGCAAGCGTCAGCGCGTGGATCACCGGGTCGCGGCCGGGGANACGCTNTGGCAGATCGCNCGGGAGAACGACGTNAGCGTGCNNGCGCTGGCGAAATGGAACAATATGGCCCCCGGCGANCCNCTGCGCGTGGGNCAGACCCTGGCGGTGTGGCGCGAGGACGGCCCGGCGGCCACGGTNCGCGCCGANGAGCGNGANGAAATGATNCGCAAGGTGCGCTANTCCGTGCGNCGCGGGGANTCACTGCACGCNATCGCCAANCGCTTNAACGTGTCGGTGAANCAGATTCGCGACTGGAATGACCGCCTGGAGNAAAGCCGCTATCTGCAACCCGGCGACAANCTGACNCTGTANGTGGATGTGCGCAACGCGCCNTGAANCGGNTCAGGCGCGACGGNCCGCNTCGCCGGTGAACCCGNCCGGCGAGCGCGGGTCACAGTAAGCAGTGCCATTTGGCGATCCCCATCGCCTGGGCTATGGTGACGCCAAAGACCCCACCAAGGAGTCCACAATAACGATGAAAGGCGCGATGCGTTGCTNAGTGTGCTGTNTGTTCTTTGTTGCCGCCCTGTTTAGCGGCCCGGCGCTGGCGGAGACCCAGCGCTCCCACGCCATCACCATGCACGGCGAACCCAANTNCCCCGCCGGCTTCAAGCACTTCGACTATGTCCGGCCGGACGCCCCCAAGGGCGGCAGCCTGAGCCTGCACGTGGTGGGCGGCTTCGATAATTTTCAGCCGTGGCTGCCTAAGGGCCAGGCGGCGGCCGGCTCCCAGGGGCTGGTGTTCGACACCCTGACGGTGCGCAGCAAGGACGAACCCTTCACCGAATACGGGTTGCTGGCCGAATCCATGGAATGGCCCGAGGACCGCAGCTGGGTCACCTTCACCCTGCGCGAACAGGCCCGCTTCGCCGACGGGCACCCGGTGCGCGCCGAGGACGTGGTGTGGAGCTTCAAGCAGCTGCGCGACAAAGGCGCGCCCTTCTACGCCTACTATTACGGTGACGTGGAAAAGGTCGAGGCGCTGTCCGAGCGCGAGGTGAAATTCAGCTTCAAGGCCGGCGACAACCGCGAGCTGGTGATGATCGTCGGCCAGCTGCCGGTGATGCCCAAGCATTACTGGGACGACAAACCCTTCGACGACGCCAATCTGGTGCCGCCGCCCGGCTCCGGGCCCTATAAGGTGGACAGCTTCAAGGCCGGCAAGCGGGTCGTCTACCAGCGCCGCGACGACTACTGGGCCAAGGACCTGCCGGTGAACCGGGGGCACCATAATTTCGGCCGCATCATCTACGAATACTATCTGGACCAGACCGTGGCGCTGGAAGCGTTCAAGCGCGGCGACTACGACTGGCGCTCGGAGAACAATTCCAAGTACTGGGCCACCGCCTACACCGGCGAGGCGTTCCGCGACGGCGAGATCATCACCGAAGAGGTGACCCACCAGAACCCGGCCGGCATGCAGGGCTTTATTTTCAATACCCGCCGCCCGCTGTTCCAGGACCCGGTGCTGCGCGAGGCGATGACCTACGCCTTTGATTTTGAGTGGTCCAACAAGAATCTGTTCTACGGTCAGTACAAGCGGACCCGCAGCTACTTCCAGAATTCCGAGCTGGCCGCCACCGGCCTGCCCGACGAGAAAGAGCTGGCACTGCTGAAACCGCTGCGCGAGGACCTGCCGCCGCGGGTGTTCACCGAGGCCTACCAGCCGCCGGTGTCGGACGGCTCCGGCCGCCCCCGTGACAATCTGCGCCAGGCCCAGGCGCTGCTCAAGGACGCCGGCTACCAGGTCAAGGACGGCAAGCTGCACACCCCGGACGGCGAGCCGGTGAGCTTTGAATTCCTGCTCTACCAGCCGGCCTTCGAGCGCATCGTGCTGCCCTACGCGCGCAACCTGAAGACCCTGGGTATCGACGCGGACGTGGTGCGCGTGGACCAGTCGCAGTACGTGCAGCGGGTGCGTAATTTCAATTTCGACATGATGGTCGGCGGCTGGGGCCAGTCGCCCTCCCCCGGCAACGAGCAGCGCGGCTACTGGGGCTCCGCCGCCGCCGAGCGGGAAAGCAGCCAGAACTACGCCGGCGTCAGCAATCCGGCCATCGATGAGCTGGTCAGCAAGGTGATCGCCGCCAACACCCGGGAGCAGTTGGTTACCCGCACCCGCGCCCTGGACCGGGCGCTGCAGTGGGGCTTCTACGTGGTGCCCAACTGGTATCTGGATTACCACCGCTTCGCCTATCAGTCACGGCTCGCCCATCCGCCGCTGCCGCCCTATGTGGGCTTCGACGGCGCCACCGAACTCTGGTGGGATAAAAGCGCGCAATAATGCTGATCTATATTCTCAAGCGGCTGCTGCTGATCGTGCCCACCCTGCTGGGCATTCTGCTGCTTAACTTCGTGATCGTGCAGGCGGCCCCCGGCGGCCCGGTGGAGAAAGCCATCGCCCAACTGCAGGGCATCGGCGGAGGCGGCGCCGGCGGCGGTTTCGCCGGCACCACCCAGGATCTGGTCAACAGCGGCGGCGGCGACTACCGGGGCTCACGGGGGATGCCGCCGGAGCTGCTCGAGCGTATCGAAAAGCTCTACGGCTTCGACAAGCCGGCGCCGGAACGTTTCTGGCTGATGATCAAACGCTATCTGACCTTCGATTTCGGCGAATCCTACTACCGCGACAAGGACGTCAGCACCCTGATCGCCGAGCGCCTGCCGGTGTCCATCTCCCTGGGGCTGTGGAGCACGCTGATCACTTATCTGGTGGCGGTGCCGCTGGGCATCAAAAAGGCGGTGCGCGACGGCAGCCGCTTCGACGTGTGGAGCAGCACCGCGATCATCGTCGGCTATGCGATCCCCAGCTTTCTGATCNCCATTCTGCTGGTGGTGCTGTTCGCCGGCGGCTCCTACTGGGAGTGGTTTCCGTTGCGCGGGCTGACTTCGGACAATTTCGATCAACTGCCCTGGTGGCGCCAGGCGCTGGATTACCTGCACCACATCACGCTGCCCACCCTGGCCATCGTGATCGGCAACTTCGCCACCCTCACCATGCTCACCAAGAACTCCTTTCTTGACGAGATCAGCAAGCAATACGTGCAGACCGCCCGCGCCAAGGGGCTGGACGAAAACGGCGTGCTCTACGGCCATGTGTTCCGTAACGCCATGCTGATCATCATCGCCGGTTTCCCGGCCGCCTTCGTCGGCATGTTCTTCACCGGCGTGCTGCTGATCGAGTACATCTTCTCGCTGGACGGGCTGGGGCTGCTCGGCTTCGAATCGGTGATCAACCGGGATTACCCGGTGGTGTTCGGCACCCTGTTCATCTTCACCCTGATCGGCATGCTGCTGAAGCTGNTNTCNGANCTGACCTATATGTGGGTGGANCCGCGTATCGACTTTGANCGGAGGGCACGCTGATGGGCAGCGGCAATCCGATCTGGCGGCGCCAGTGGCGCGCCTTCCGTCGCAACCGCCGNGGCTTCTGGTCGCTGGGCNTGTTCCTGGTGCTGTTCGTGGTCAGCCTGGGGGCGGAATTCGTCGCCAACGACANGCCGATCATGGTGCAGTACCAGGGCGACCTGTATTTCCCGGTGTTCAAGACCTACCCGGAAACCACCTTCGGCGGCCTGTTCGAAACCGAAGCCAACTACCGCGACCCCTATGTGGCGGAGCTGATCGAGGACGACGGCTGGATGCTGTGGCCGCCAATCCGCTACAGCCACGATACCATTAACTACGAGCTCACCGTGCCGGCGCCGGCGCCCCCCTCGGCGGAAAACTGGCTGGGCACCGACGACCAGGGCCGGGACGTGCTGGCCCGCCTGATTTACGGCTTCCGCCTGTCGGTGCTGTTCGGCCTGATCCTGACCGTCACGTCCAGCCTGATCGGCATCGTGGTGGGCGCGGTGCAGGGTTACTACGGCGGCTGGCTGGATCTGGGCGGCCAGCGCTTCGTGGAAATCTGGTCGAGCATGCCGATCCTCTACCTGATCATCGTGATCTCCAGTTTCGTGGTGCCCGGATTCTGGGTTCTGCTGGCGATCATGCTGCTGTTCTCGTGGATGACCCTGGTGGATCTGGTGCGCGCCGAATTCCTGCGCTGCCGCAACCTGGAGTACGTGCGCGCCGCCCAGGCCATGGGGGTGCGCACCCCGGTGATTCTGTTCCGGCACATGCTGCCCAACGCCATGGTGGCCACCCTCACCTACCTGCCGTTCGTGCTCAACGCGTCGGTGATCCTGCTCACCTCGCTGGACTTCATCGGCTTCGGCCTGCCGCCGGGCTCGCCGTCGCTGGGGGAGCTGCTGGGTCAGGGCAAGGCCAACCTGCACGCCCCCTGGCTGGGCTTGAGCGCCTTCGTCACCCTGGCGGTGATGCTCTCGCTGCTGGTGTTCGCCGGCGAGGCGGTACGCGACGCTTTCGATCCGAGGAAATACAATGACGCCGCTGCCTAGACATCTGCTGCGCCTGGACGACCTGAGCGTCTGGTTCGACGACCCGGCCCGGCCGGCGGTGGACCGGGTGAGTCTGAGCGTGGACGCCGGGCGCACCCTGGCCCTGGTGGGCGAATCCGGTTCCGGCAAGTCGCTCACCGCCATGTCGGTGTTGGATCTGCTGCCGGGCGGCGCCGGGCGCCGTGCCGCCGCCATAGAGCTGGACGGCGACAACATCCTGGACTGGCCCGCCGATCGCCGCCGGGCACTGCGTGGCGGCCGTATCGGCACCATCTTTCAGGAGCCGCTCACCGCGCTTAACCCGCTGCACCGCGTGGAGCGGCAGATCGGCGAGGCGATGCGCATTCATCAGGGCCTGGGCCGTGCCGCCATCCGGCAGCGTTGCCTGAATCTGCTGGAACAGGTGGAGCTGCCGGCCACCGAGGACATGCTGCAGCGCTACCCGCATCAGCTCAGCGGCGGCCAGCGTCAGCGGGTGATGATCGCCATGGCGCTGGCCAACGACCCGGCCCTGCTGATCGCCGACGAGCCCACCACCGCCCTGGACGTGACCATCCAGGAAACCATCCTGGACCTGCTGCGGCGCCTGCAGCGCGAGCGCAATCTGGGCATTCTGCTGATCAGCCACGACCTGGGCCTGGTGGCCCGCTACGCCGACGACGTGGCGGTGATGCACCAGGGGCGCATCGTCGAAACCGGCGCCACCGCGCGGGTGCTGGAGCAGCCGGAACACGATTACACCCGCCACCTGCTGGCGGCGGAGCCCGCCGGCCACCCGGAGCCGCTGACCGACGAGGCCCCGGAGCTGCTCAACGCCCAGGGCCTGTCGGTGCACTTCAAAGGCCCGCGCCGGGGCTGGTTCGGCCGCGCCGCGCCGCTGGCGGCGGTGGACGACCTCTCCCTCACCCTGCGCCGCGGCGAAACCCTGGGCGTGGTGGGCGAATCCGGCTCCGGCAAATCGACCCTGGCGCTGGCCCTGCTGCGGCTGATCCCCGCCGCCGGCACGGTGAGGCTGCTGGATCAGCCGCTGGACCGCCTCAGCGGCGCCGCCCTGCGCCCCTGGCGCCGCCATATGCAGGTGGTGTTCCAGGACCCGTTCGGCAGCCTTAACCCGCGCCTCAGCGTGGGCCGCGCCGTGGACGAGGGCCTGCGCGTGCACCACAAAGACCTGAACGCCGCCCAGCGGGCGGAGCGCACCCGCGCCCTGCTCGAGGAAGTGGGCCTGCCGGCGGACGCCGCCGAGCGCTATCCGCACGAATTCTCCGGCGGCCAGCGCCAGCGCATCGCCATCGCCCGGGCGCTGATCGTGGAGCCGGATTTGTTGATCCTCGACGAGCCCACCTCGGCGCTCGACCGCAGCGTGCAGGCCCAGGTGCTGGAGCTGCTGAAAACCCTGCAGCGCCGCCACGGCCTCAGCTACCTGTTCATCAGCCACGACCTCAAGGTGGTGCGCGCGATCAGCCACCGGCTGCTGGTCATGCGCCACGGCCAGGTGGTGGAGCACGGCGACACCGAGCGGGTGTTCCGTGAGCCCCAGCAGGCCTACACACGGCGCCTGATCGACGCCGCCTACAACCGCACCGTCAACGCAGGCGGCGAGAAACAAGCGGTTGCACATTGAATTCCGGGGCGTCTTTCACCCCCTTGCCATTTCCCTATACTAGGGCCAAACCGAACCGTCGAATCGAGGACATATCATGGGTTTTCTCGCAGGTAAGCGATTTCTGATTGTCGGCGTCGCCAGTGACCGGTCGATCGCCACCGGTATCGCCGAAGCCATGCACCGCGAAGGTGCCGAGCTGGCCTTTACCTACCAGAACGACAAACTGAAAAGCCGGGTGCTGAAAGCCGCCGAGCGCTACGGCAGCAACGAGACGCTCTGCTTTCCCTGCGACGTGGCCTCCGATGAGCAGATCCAGCAGGTATTCGAAGAGCTCGGCAAGCAGTGGGACGGCCTCGACGGCGTGGTCCACGCGGTGGGCTTCGCCCCGGGCAACGAGCTGGACGGCAACTTCGCCGACGTGGCCACCCGCGAAGGTTTCCGCATCGCCCACGAGATTTCCTCCTACAGCTTCGTGGCCCTGGCCCAGGCGGNCCGCCCGCTGATGAAGGGCCGCAACGGCGCCCTGCTCACCCTCACCTACCACGCCTCCCGGCAAACCGTGCCCAACTACAACGTGATGGGCCTGGCCAAGGCCAGCCTGGAGGNGTCGGTGCGCTATCTGGCGTCCAGCCTGGGCCCGGAAGGCACCCGCGTGAACGGCATTTCCGCCGGCCCGATCCGCACCCTGGCCGCGTCCGGCATCAAGAAATTCCGCAGCATGCTGGACTACAACGCCGCCAAGGCGCCGCTGCGCCGCAACGTGACCATCGAGGAAGTGGGCAACACCGCCGCCTTCCTGTGCTCGGACCTGGCCTCCGGCATCAGCTCCGAGATCACCTACGTGGACGGCGGCGCCGCCACGGTCTCCATGCCGTTCGAGGAGCCCGGCGAAGAGAGCTGATTTCCCCTCGCCAAGCCCCACCGAAAAGCCCGCCGAAATGGCGGGTTTTTTCGTTCAGCGGGAGGGGGTCTGGTAGGAGCGGGCCAAGCCCGCGAAAGGCAAGCGGAGCTTGCCGGCAGGATTCCAGAGACCTTTCTCTCCAGAAAGCCCGTCTCTCCAGAAAGCCCACCCGATCCCGGCGCTTCTTGGAAATTTCCAAGCTTGCCCTCCCTGGAGGGTCCAGTGGTGTTATGACCCGTGGCGGTGCCGCTGCCAAGTGAGCGGGGCAATGGTGAGGCCTGGAGGGAGCTGTTTGGCCAGGGATGGCCAAACTAACAGCGGCCATGGATGGCTTGAGCGGTCCCGGAAGGCCTCACCATTGCCCCGCGTCTCCGATACGGAGTACCGGACATCGGAGAACCCAGGTCTCTGGTATCCTGCCGGCCGGCTTTGCCGGCCTTTCGCTTGCAAGCAAGCTCCCACAAGGCCCGCTCCCGCAATTCGGGCATCTTCAAGGGTGCGAACCTTTCTGGTCGCGCCACGCACCCATAAAAAAACCCGCCGGGGTGGCGGGTTTTTCGCTGGCCGGCGAGCCGCTTAGAGCGGCGGGGCCGCCGGCTGCGGCTGGGGCTGCGGCTGTTCGCGGGGCTGGCTGAGGCGATCCGGGTGCAGTTCCACGTCCAGGCTGTCGCGCAGGAACGCCATCACCTGGCGGAAGCCGCGCTCGCCTTCCACGCGCGCCAGCTCCTGCAGAGCCTGGCGCTGCTGCTCCGGCTCCAGGGCGTCCACGGAACCGTCTTCCACGGCGGTCAGCTGGAACGCCACCAGATCACCGTTGCGCAGGCTGGTGAAGCGGATCGGGCTGCTTTCGCCTTCGGCGGGCCGGGGCGTGGCGAACACGGCATCCACCACTTCCATGGCCGGCTCGGAGGCGCCGCGCTGCAGATCCGCTTCTTCCTGCACCTCGGCGTCGAGTTGCTCGGCCACGGCCGCCAGATCGGCGCCCTGCTCCACCGCTGCGCGGGCCTCTTCGGCCAGCGCCTCGGCGCGGGCGCGGGCCTTGCGCAGGCGCAGCTGGGCGCGGATGTCCTCGCTCACTTCCGCCAGCGGCAGCGGCTCGGCGTCCTTCACCTCTTCCAGGCGCAGGGCCAGGAAGCGGCCCGGGGCCACTTCCAGCAGGTCGCTGTTGCGGCCCTGCTCGCGCACGCTTTCGCTGTTGAGCGCTTCGCGGACGCGGGCGTTGTTGAGCGCCGTGGGCAGTTCCTGCATGGAGACCCAGTCGGTGGTCTGCAGTTCCAGGCCCAGCTGCTCGGCGGGCACCTGCAGGTCGCTGTGCTCGTAGACCAGCTCTTCGAGGGTCACCAGATCCTCGGCGAGCAGGGAATCGGACTGGGCGCTCTGCAGATCGGTGACGATCTCGTCGCGCATATCCTCCAGCGGCGGCATTTCGGCGCGCTCTTCCTCGATCACCTTGAGCAGGTGTACGCCGGCGTCGGAAATTACCGGTTCGGAGACGTCGCCCACGTCCATGTCGGCTAGCGCCTCGTCCAGGGAGTCCGGCAGGGAACCCTGACCGACCCGGCCCAGGTTACCGCCGCTGCGCGCGGTGGCGGCGTCGTCGGAATATTCCCGCGCCACCTCGGCGAAGCTGCTGCCCTGCTCCAGCGCCTGGCGCGCCTCGCGGGCCCGCTCCACGGCGGCGTTTTCGTCACGCTCGTCGTTGACGCTGATCAGCACGTGGGCCACTTCCCGGCGGGTGGCGGCGCTGTCACGCATCTGCTTGCGCGCTTCGTATTCGGCGCGGATCTGCTCGTCGGAGATCTCCACGCGATCCCGGTAGCGCTCCGGGGTCAACTCGATATAGCGCACGCGCAGCTGTTCGGGGCGCATGAACTCGGACGTGTTCTGGTCGTAGAAATCCGACACTTCCTGATCGGAAACCTGGGTATCGCCACGCAGGCTGTCCACGCTGAGGCGCACATAGCGAATGTCGCGGCGCTGTTCACCCAGGCGGCGTTGCTCTGCGAGCTCGCCTTCCAGGGCGAAATCGGTGGCCGCGAACGCGTTGCGGTACTGCTGGCTGATGCGCTCCTGGCGCAGCGATTCCAGATAGCCCTGCGGGGTCATGCCCTGGGCGCGCACCATGCGCTCGAACTGGGTTTCCGAAAAGCGACCGTTCTCGTAGAACATGTCGTTATTGCGGATCAACACGGCCGCCTGGGCGTCGCTGAACGCCATGTCCGCGTTGCGCGCGGCGGCGATCATCAATTGCTCGTTCACGATTCCCTGCAGCACCATCTCAGGGCGAATAAACGAATCGAGCATNGATTCATTNATATCCGGGCTCTGCTGGCGCAGCATCTGNCGCANNTGCTGAGTGCGCGAACTGACGTACCCGCGNCTGATTTTGTTGCCTTCCACTTCGGCAACAGCGCTGTCACTACCCCCTCCGGTGAAATACCCGTAAAACCCGGAAATGATNAAGGGAAGAATGATCGCGGCGAGCAGAACCTTGCCCACGGGCCCGCGGACAAATCGTCTGAACTCCTGCATGGTTTACTCCAAGGAATCTCTAATCTTTTTATAGGGTACCGGAAAGCAAAAAAGCGCACCCAAGACGGATACGCTTATGCGCTGGCGGAGCGGACGGGACTCGAACCCGCGACCCCCGGCGTGACAGGCCGGTATTCTAACCAGCTGAACTACCGCTCCTGAAGCCAGATCAGTTCACGGCGTCTTTCAACGCCTTGCCCGCCTTGAAGCCCGGTACGTTGGCAGCGGCGATCTTGATGGTTTCGCCGGTCTGCGGATTGCGACCTTCGCGCGCAGCGCGCTGCTTCACGGAAAAAGTACCGAAGCCCACCAGAGAAACGCTGTCGCCTTTCTTCAGAGCGCCGGTCACGGCATCCAGAGTGGCGTCCAGCGCGCGGCCCGCATCGGCCTTGGAGATATCGGAAGCCGCGGCGATGGCGTCAATCAGTTCGGATTTATTCACAAAATTCCCCTTTTCTATTTCCCGGTTTTATGGTCGAGGCGCGATGCACTCTCCGTATGACGAAGCCGCCTTTATACCAATGGGCCTAGGGGGCGTCAAGGAAGGATAAGTGCAGTCACACCAGCTTGGATAAAAGTAAAAAACCTTTTTGATCAATCATTTAAAGACNAACAACAAAGTCNCGGAAGAGCTCTNGNNACGGCCCNNNACCCATTNGGTTCAATGGGTGCTGGGCCGTTCCGAACCTTTCTGCGCTTTTTCTTCGGCCAGAGCGAGGTCTTCTTCCACTTCCGCCTCGCTCAGTGGCGTGGGAGTGTGCGTTAACGCCAACTCCAACACCTGGTCGATCCATTTTACCGGCCGGATATCCAGAGCCTCTTTGATCTTGTCCGGAATTTCCTTGAGGTCCCGCTCATTTTCCTGCGGAATCAGCACGGTTTTAATGCCGCCGCGATGGGCGGCGAGCAGTTTTTCCTTGAGACCACCGATGGCCAGCACCTGGCCGCGCAGGGTGATCTCACCGGTCATCGCCACGTCGGCGCGCACCGGAATGCCGGTCAGTACCGACACCATGGCGGTGCACATGCCGATGCCGGCACTGGGCCCATCCTTCGGCGTGGCGCCCTCGGGCACGTGGATATGGACGTCGTTGCGTTCCAGTTGCCGGCGGCGGATACCCAGGTTGCCGGAGCGGCTTTTCACCACCGTCCAGGCCGCCTGGATGGACTCCTGCATCACATCACCGAGCGAGCCGGTGGTGGTGACACGGCCCTTGCCGGGGGTGGATACGCCTTCGATGGTGAGCAGTTCACCGCCCACCGAAGTCCACGCCAGGCCGGTGACCTGACCGATCTGATCCTTCTCTTCGGCGCGCCCGTAATCGTACTTGCGCACACCCAGATAATGATCAATGTTTTCCGGCGTCAGGGTAATGGTGCGGTTCTCTTTTTCCAGCAGATTTTCCTTCACCACCTTACGGCAGATCTTGCTGATTTCCCGCTCCAGGCCACGCACCCCGGATTCCCGGGTGTAATGACGCACGATGAACTGCAGCGCCTTTTCATCCAGCACCAGTTCGTTCTCGCGCAGACCGTTGGACTTGATCTGCTTGGGAATCAGGTACTGGGAGGCGATGTTGATCTTCTCGTCCTCGGTGTAACCGGGCAGACGAATCACTTCCATGCGGTCCAGCAACGGCGCCGGAATATTCATGGAATTGGAGGTGCAGATAAACAGGGTTTCGGACAGGTTGTAGTCCACTTCCAGGTAGTGATCGCTGAAGGTGTGGTTCTGTTCCGGATCCAGCACTTCCAGCAACGCCGACGCCGGGTCGCCACGCATGTCCATGCCCATCTTGTCGACTTCGTCGAGCAGGAACAGCGGGTTGCGCACGCCCACCTTGGACAGCTTCTGGATCACCTTGCCCGGCAGCGAGCCGATGTAGGTGCGCCGGTGGCCGCGAATCTCCGCCTCATCACGCACGCCGCCCAGGGCCATGCGCACGAACTTGCGGTTGGTGGCGCGCGCCACCGACTGCCCCAGGGAGGTTTTGCCCACCCCGGGCGGGCCCACCAGACACAGTACCGGACCCTTCACCTTGCCGACCCGGCTTTGCACGGCGAGAAATTCCAGAATGCGCTCTTTCACTTCTTCCAGGCCATAGTGATCCTGGTCGAGAATNTCCTTGGCGTGGGCCAGATCGTGACGCACCCGGCTGCGCTTNTTCCACGGCACCGAGGTCATCCANTCCAGNTANCTGCGCACCACCGTCGCCTCGGCGGACATCGGNGACATCATGCGCAGCTTGTTCAATTCGTTCTTGGACTTTTCCTTGGCGTCCTTGGGCATGCCGGAGNTGTCGATCTTNTTTTCCAGNTCCTCCAGCTCGTTGCCGCTGTCGTCCAGGTCGCCGAGNTCTTTCTGAATCGCCTTCATCTGCTCATTCAGATAGTACTCGCGCTGGCTCTTCTCCATCTGNTTCTTGACCCGGCCACGGATGCGCTTTTCCACTTTCAGCACATCCATGTCGGATTCCATCANCGCCACCAGATGCTCGACACGCTCGCGCACGTCGACCATTTCCAGNACGTCCTGCTTCTCTTCAAGCTTGAGCTGGAGGTGGGCGGAGATGGTGTCGGCCAGGCGGCTGACCTCGTCGATGGAGGACACCGAATTCATGATCTCCGGCGCCACNTTCTTNGACAGCTTGACGTATTCCTCGAACTTGGCNAGCANCGANCGGGNCANGGCGTCCTGCTCGCTTTCCGACGGCATCTGATTGTCCANTTCNCGGACATCGGCGACGCCGCCCTCNTCGCCGAAGCGGGCCTTGCTGATGTGGCCGCGGGCGCCGCCCTCGACCAGCACTTTGACGGTGCCGTCGGGGAGCTTGAGCATCTGCAGGATGGTGGACACGGTGCCCACCCGGTAAATATCGCTTTCCGCGGGATCGTCATCGGACGCGTTGCGCTGCGCCACCAGCATGATCTGCTTGTCGCTGGCCATGGCGGCTTCCAGGGCCGCAATGGACTTNTCCCGGCCGACGAACAGCGGGATCACCATATGCGGGTAGACCACCACGTCACGCAGTGGCAGCAACGGAATATCTTTCAGCACGTATCGCCCCTTTGTTGGTTTACGACCATCAACCGGTCGCGCGGATCAATCCGGCGCGACCCTGGACGTTTGCTCGCTGTTCTCGTAAATCAGAAGCGGTTCGGACTCACCGTCGATGGTNGCACTGTCGATCACCACCTTGGCGACGCCATCCAGCGACGGCACCTGATACATGGTATCCAGCAGCACCGCCTCGAGGATCGAACGCAGNCCCCGGGCGCCGGATTTGCGCTCCATGGCCTTGCGCGCCACCGCTCTCAGGGCGTCGTCGCGGAAGTCGAGTTCCACGCCTTCCATCTCGAACAGGCGGACGTACTGTTTGGTCAGTGCGTTGCGCGGTTCGGTAAGAATCTGTACCAGCGCCTCCTCGGANAGCTCCTCCAGGGTGGCGATCACCGGCANNCGGCCGATGAANTCGGGAATCAGGCCGTACTTGACCAGATCCTCCGGCTCCACGCCGGCCAGGGTNTCGCCCATGGACAGCACNGTNTCCTTGCTCTTCACCTCGGCGGAGAAGCCGATNCCGCCCTTGTCGGAACGGTCGCGGATCACCTTGTCCAGACCGGCGAAGGCGCCGCCGCAGATGAACAGGATGTTGGAGGTGTCGACCTGCAGGAACTCCTGNTGCGGATGCTTGCGGCCGCCCTGGGGCGGCACCGAGGCCACGGTGCCCTCGATCAGCTTGAGCAGCGCCTGCTGCACACCCTCGCCGCTCACGTCNCGGGTGATCGACGGGTTGTCCGACTTGCGGGAAATCTTGTCGATTTCNTCGATGTAGACGATGCCGCGCTGGGCCTTGTCCACGTCGTAGTCACACTTCTGCAACAGCTTCTGGATTATGTTTTCCACGTCCTCGCCCACATAGCCCGCTTCGGTGAGCGTGGTGGCGTCGGCGATCGTGAACGGCACGTTGAGCAGGCGNGCCAGCGTNTCCGCNAGCAGNGTTTTACCACTGCCGGTGGGACCGATAAGCAAGATNTTGCTCTTGCCCAGTTCCACTTCCTCGCGGCTGCGGCCCTGGCTGCCCAGGCGCTTGTAGTGGTTGTACACGGCCACGGAAAGCACCCGCTTGGCGCGCTCCTGACCGATCACGTAATCATCCAGCGTGGTCTTGATTTCCTGGGGCTTGGGCAGACGCTCGTCGCCGCTGTCACCGGTCTCTTCCTGGACCTCTTCGCGGATGATGTCGTTACAGAGATCCACACACTCGTCGCAGATAAAGACCGACGGGCCCGCGATCAGTTTGCGAACTTCGTGCTGGCTCTTGCCGCAGAACGAGCAGTACAGCAGTTTGCCGTCGTCGCCCTTTCCGGTGTTATCGGTCATCGAATCGCCTCTGAACCTGGTAGTCACTTTGAAGATGCAGGGAGAGCGCGGCTTTTTCAAGCCCGCTCAGGCCCCGGCGACCGCCATTCGGCCGCTTTCATACGCCGTTCCGGCGGGCTCAGCGGCGGCTGAGCACCTCGTCCACCAGACCGTATTCCTTGGCCTGGGTGGCGTCCATGAAGTTATCGCGATCGGTGTCGCGCTCCACCACTTCCAGCGGCTGGCCGGTGTGGTGGGAGAGCATGCGGTTGAGATCCTCTTTGATCTTGAGGATTTCGCGGGCATGGATCTCGATGTCGGAAGCCTGACCCTGGAAGCCGCCCAGCGGCTGGTGGATCATCACCCGGGCGTTGGGCAGCGCGTAGCGCTTGCCCTTCTCGCCGGCGGCGAGCAGGAAGGCGCCCATGCTGGCCGCCTGGCCGATGCACATGGTGGACACCGCGGGCTTCACGAACTGCATGGTGTCGTAGATCGACATGCCGGCGGTCACCGAACCGCCCGGGCTGTTGATGTACAGGTTGATGTCCTTGTCCGGGTTTTCCGACTCCAGGAACAACATCTGGGCGACGATCAGGTTGGCCATGTAGTCCTCAACCTGGCCGACCATGAAAATAACCCGCTCTTTCAGCAGACGGGAATAAATGTCGAAGGAACGCTCGCCCCGTGAGGTCTGCTCGATCACCACGGGCACCAGACCCACGTTGGTCGGGTCCTGCATCAAAGTCTTCATCTCCGGCGTTACGGAGGTGATCCGGCTCAGGTCTATCATCTAGCGCTTCCTATATCTGCGTGTCCCGCTCCGGCGTGTCCGCAACCTGCTGTTCCGGCGCCGCGGCCTGTGAACGGGTATTGGGGCGAACCGGCCCTGTTACAAGGTGTTCGCCCGATAGCGGTCACCTGATAGTAAGGTGGCCCCCGTGGGGCGTCTATAAAGGCGGGGCAATATGGCGTTCAACTGCGCAAAAGTTGCACAAAAGCGGCCTTTTAGAACAAAAAAACCTCCGAAATACCGTTTTCCGGTACGTCGGAGGTCCTCCGCCCGGACCCTGTCGGCGGGTCCGGGGCAACGCCTGGCGTTGTGATCAGCCCTGCTGGTCGCGCGGCTTGACCGCGTCCTGGTAGGACATGCTCTTCTCTTCCACCTTGGCGGATTCCAGTACGAAGTCCACCACCTGGTCTTCCAGCACCGCGCCTTCGATCTGCTGCAGTTGCTGCGGGTTGCTGTACACCCAGTTAACCAGTTCCTCGGGCTGCTCGTACTGAGAGGCGATCTCTTCCACCCGCGCCTTGACGCGATCCGCGTCCGGCTTGATCTCGTGCTTCTCGAGGATCGCGCGCACCACCAGGCCGAGCCGCGCGGAGCGCTGCGCCTGCTCGCGGAACAGCTCTTCGGGCAGCATCGACGCGTCGAACTGCTGGCCGCCACCGAACTGCTGCATCATCTGCTGACGCATGCGGTCGATTTCCTGCTTCACCAGCGCTTCCGGCAGATCGAAGTCGTGGGCCTGGGCGAGACCGTCCATGACCTGTTCCTTCACCTTGCCGGACACCGCGTTCTTCAGCTCGCGCTCCATGTTCTTGCGCACTTCCGCCTTGAACTGCTCCAGGTCGCCGTCTTCGACGCCGAACGCCTTCATGAACTCGGCGTCCACTTCCGGCAGCTGCTTGGCTTCGACGCTGTTCACCTTGATCTGGAACACCACCGCCTGGCCTTTCAGCTCCTCGGACTGGTAGTCCTCCGGGAAGGTCACCTCGATGTCCTTCTCTTCACCGGGCTTCATGCCGACGATGCCGTCCTCGAAACCGGGGATCATCTGGCCGGAGCCCAGCTCCAGGTTCTGGCCTTCGGCGCTGCCGCCTTCGAAGGCTTCACCGTCCTTCAGGCCCTTGAAGTCGATGTTGACGCGGTCACCGGTCTGCGCGGCGCGCTCCACGGCTTCGTACTCGGAGCGCTGCTCGCGCAGCGTCTCGATCATCTGCTCCACGTCGGCGTCGCTGATCTCGGCCACCGGCTTTTCCACTTCCACGCTGTCCAGCGGCGCCAGTTCCACGTCCGGGTACACCTCGAAGGTGGCGACGAACTCCAGATCCTGGCCGGCCTCGTTCTTGGTGGCCTCGAAACCGGGCATGCCGGCCGGCTGCAGGGATTCCTGCTCCACCGCCTCAATAAAGGATTCGCGCATCACGTCGGCGAGGACCTCGTTACGCACCGCATCACCGAAGCGACGTTTCACTTCCCGCATCGGCACCTTGCCCGGGCGGAAGCCGTTCAGGCGGACGCTTTTCTGGGCCTCGCGCAGCTTGGTGTCGACCGCCGAATCCACTTTTTCCGCGGGTACGCCCACGGTCAAACGCCGTTCCAGACCTGATGTCGTTTCTACGGAAACCTGCATAACATCCTCTTTATAAAGACTTTTTGGTCCACGGCCGACCGTGCCGGCCCGGACCGCATACTTTGAAGGGCGGCAATTATAGTCAATGCCCGCCGCCATGAACACCGATACAAACTCTTGTGGGAGCGGGCCCTGCCCGCGAAAGGGTGGCTTTGCCACCCGGCGGGATTCCAGAGACGTTGTTGGCGGGCCGCTTTCCAGGTCTCTGGAATCCTGCCGGGAGCTTTGCTCCCTTTCGCGGGCGGGGCCCGCTCGCACAGACAAAAAAGCCCCCGGGGATTACCCCCGGAGGCTTCAATGTTGGGGTGGCTGATGGGATTTGAACCCACGACCACCGGAGTCACAATCCGGGGCTCTACCAACTGAGCTACAGCCACCAGCAAAACTGGTTTGGTACTTTGTGTGCCTGTCGGCGCGCTTTGGCGCGCCTGGCAGGGCTCGAACCTGCAACCTACGGCTTAGAAGGCCGTTGCTCTATCCAATTGAGCTACAGGCGCTGAACCGGTAAAACGTCTTCGCTTGACTGGTCGGGGTGGAGGGATTCGAACCCCCGACATCCTGCTCCCAAAGCAGGCGCGCTACCAGGCTGCGCTACACCCCGCCGAGCAGGTCGAGCGAGGCGGCATAATACTCGCCGCCCCCGGGAGCGTCAACGCCGCGCGCCCGGCGCCGGAACCGTTCGCTGGATTATTCGCCAGCCGCGCCGCGAACCGGTCCGCGCGCCCCTTTGCCCCACCGCGGCCGGCGTGCGAAAATCCGCGCCTCCCGATTCCCGACCAAGAGACACTCAATGAGCGCGCAGATTCTGGATGGCAAGGCACTGGCCCAGCATTTCGAAGAGGAAATGCGCCGTCGCGTGGACGCTCTCAAGGCGAAAGCCGACGGACGCACCCCCATTCTCGCCACGCTGCTGGTGGGCGCCGACCCGGCTTCCGCCACCTACGTAAAGATGAAGGGCAACGCCTGCCGCCGGGTGGGCATGGACTCCCGGGCCATCGAACTGCCCGAGGACACCACCACCGAGCAGTTGCTCGCGCAGATCGAAGAGCTCAACAACAACCCGGACGTGCACGGCATTCTCCTGCAGCACCCGGTGCCGGAGCAGATCGACGAGCGCCGCTGTTTCGACGCCATCAGCCTGGAGAAGGACGTGGACGGCGTCACCTGCCTGGGCTTCGGCCGCATGGCCATGGGCGAGCCGGCCTACGGCTGCGCCACCCCCAAGGGCATCATGCGCATCCTGGAGCACTACCAGATCCCGCTGGAGGGCAAGCACGCCGTGGTGGTGGGCCGCAGCGCCATTCTCGGCAAACCCATGGCGCTGATGCTGCTGGGCGCCAACGCCACCGTCACCATCTGCCACAGCCGCACCCGGAACCTGCCGGAGNTGGTCAANCANGCGGACATCGTGGTGGGCGCCGTGGGCCGCCCGGAATTCATCAAGGCGGACTGGATCAAGGACGGCGCCGTGGTGGTGGACGCCGGCTTCCACCCGGAAAAATGCGGCGACATCGAACTGGCGCCGCTNGCCGACCGGGTGGCCGCCTACACGCCGGTGCCCGGCGGCGTCGGGCCGATGACCATCAACACCCTGATCTTCCAGACCCTGGAAGCGGGCGANAAGGCGTTCGGCGTCTAATCGCGGTCCAGGATCCTGACGCTGGCGGTCATGCCCGCCGCCAGCGTCAGCGACTCGGGCACCGCCCGCAGCTCGATCTGCACCGGAATCCGCTGGGCCAGCCGCACCCATTCAAAGGTCGGCGCCACCTCCGCCAGACCCTGGTCGCCACCGGCCACCGCGTTAGCGTTGCCGATGCCCCGGGCGATGCCGGCNACCCGCCCTTCCAGNGNCCGNTCCACGCCCAGCAAGCGCACCCGCGCCGGGTCGCCCACCCGNATCCGGTGCACCTGGGTTTCCCGNAAATACGCCTCCACCCAGAACGAATCGCCGTCCACCAGGGTCAGCACCGGCTCGCCGGCACGGGCGTAATCGCCGGCGTGGGCCAGCAGATGGGTCACATGGCCGTCGGCGGGCGCGCTCACCCGGGTGCGGGCCAGNTCCAGCTCGGCTTTTTGCAGCGCCGCCTGGGCGGCCTGCAGGTCGGCCCGCGCCACGTCCGCCAGACTGGTGGCCTCCTCGCGCTCCTCGGCGGACACCGCCCGGCCCAGGCGGTCGCGGCGGGCGGCTTCGTCGCTGCGCAGTTTCGACTCCAGCCGGCGGTGCTCCAGTTCGGCCCGGGCCTGGTGCAGGGCCAGCCGGTAGCGTTCCGGATCCACCACGAACAGCGGGTCGCCCTGCGCCACCCGGGTGTTGTTGCTCACGTTCAGCCCGGTAATCGGCCCGGACACATCCGGCGCCACCTGAATCACCGCCGCGCGCACCCGGGCGTCGCGGGTCCACAGGGTGTGCATGTACTGATGCCAGAGAAACCACACCGCCAGGGCCGCGCCGGCCACCAGCACCAGGGTGATTAAAAACGGACGCCAGCGGCGGCGCCGGCCTTCGTCCGCGCGGGGTTCAGCCATCACACTCTCCCTATAAGCATCAGCAGGCCCAGCGCCAGGGCCAGACTCATCACCAGCACACACAGGCCCGCCAGGGCCGGGTGCCAGACATACCGGTAGCCGTCGTAGCGGCTGATCAGCCCGTTAACGGGCCAGAATATCAGCAACCCCAACACCACCACCGGAATCAGCGGCGGCAGCAGCACACCGGCCAGATTGATCTCATGCAGCACCGTTCGCCTCCAGTCCGCGCCAGGGGCCGTCGCCGGACCCGCTCAGGAAAAAGCCCGCGTTGCCACGGATAATATTGATCTGCATGCGCAGGCGCACTACCGCCCGCACCAGCCGGCGGCGCTCGCCGTCGCTGGCGGCGCTGTCGTAGGCGCGCCGGCACTGGCCGGCCACGGTGTCGGCGCGGGCCGCCAGGGCCAGCCAGCGGTCCTGGTCGCCATCCCGCAGGGCGCGCTGGGTGTCGCGGATCAGGCGGGTCAGCGCCAGCCGCACCGAGGCCGGCATGCCGCGCCGACACAGCGCGTCCATATAAAGCAGCCCGAGCCCCAGGGTCACCGCGGCCAGCGCGCCCTGCAGCAGCTCGCCGTCGCGGGGGTGGTCCGGGTCGAGCCTGGGCAGCGTACGGCTGATGCGGTCATAGAGCTGGCTTTCCATCTCGTGGCGGGGGCGCCGCCGGCGGATCGGCCAGCGCCCCAGGGTCCGGCACAGATCCCGGCACAGCCGGCGCCGGGCCCGGGCGGCGTCGTCGCCGGGCCACAGCAACAGGAACGCCAACACCGCGAAGCCCATGCCCAGCCCCAGACCGATCATATTGTTGAACAGCGGCGCGGCGGAAAAGTCCTGCACCGGGCGCAGGTCCAGCAACAGCGGGAAGAAGATGGTCAGCGCGGTGCCGGTGGCCACCGTGGCCGGCCGCGCCATCGCCAGCCCGGCCAGCAGATACAGCGGCGCCAGCCACAGCACCAGGGCCGGAAAGCCGTCGCTGGCGGGCAACAGCACCAGCCGGTAGAGCGTGGCCAGCACGGTGGCCAGCAAGGCGCCCTTGATAAAGCCTTTCACCGCCGCCAGCGGGTCGTCGCGGGTGGAAAACAGCGCGCAGATCACCCCCACCTGGATCGCCATGGCCGCCCCCTGGGGCGCCGCGCTCCAGAACCACAGCGCCACCGTGGCGCCCAGCGCCAGCGCCGCCCGGGCGCCGTTGCGCCAGGCCTGCCCGTAATCCAGATGCAGGCGCGAGGTACCGGCGCGCCAGCGCACCGGCGTGGCCTGATCGGTGAGCATGGCGTAGAGCGCCACGCTGGAGCGCAGCCGGTCGCACAATTCGGCGCTGTGCTCCAGCACCAGTTGCAGCGCGTAGAAGCGTTGCTCGTCATGGCTGAGCAGTTCGCCGCGCAGCGAGCGGGCCAGTTCCCGGGCGCGCTGGTAGAGCGCCGACAGGGTCTCCCGCAGGGCCGCCGGGGACGCCTCCGGATCCAGGCGCGCGATGTCGGCGAGCAGCCGCGCCACCTGGTCCTGGTGGTGGCGCTCCGCGTAGCGGTTCACATAGGTGTTCAGCGGCCCCACCGAGGAGATCAGCGCCAGCATCTCGTGGCCCAGCCGGCGGCAAAGACCGGCGTGGCGGCGCAGCCGGGCGGAATCGAACAGGGCGTGCTCGCGCTGGGCCTCCAGCGCCATGCCGCTGGTGATCAGCGCCTGGCGGCGCCGCTGCAGCGCCGGCGCGTCGAGCCGGCCGCCGGCGCTGTCCGCCACCAGGCGAATCAGTCCCACCAGTTGTTCGCGGCTCTGTTGTAGGTAGCTGCGCCCGGCGGACCGGGGCCACACCAGCACGCTCATCAGGCTCACGCAGAGAATGCCCAGGCCGATCTCGGTGACCCGCGCCACCGCCATGGTGAACGCCTGGTCCGGCTGNAGCACCGCCGGCACGCCCACGATCAGGGCGCTGTAACCGGCCAGCACGAAGGCGTAGGAGCGGAAGTTACGCAGCAGGCTGGCGCACAGGGTGCAAAGCCCCAGCCACACCGCCAGGGCGACGAAAAACAGGGTATGCAACTGGGCCAGGGTGGCCACCAGCACCACCGCCATGGCGGCGCCGGCCAGGGTGCCGAGCAGCCGGTAGACGCCCTTGGCCAGCACCATGCCGCCCAGCGGCTGGGCGACGATATAGACCGTCATCAAGGCCCATTTGGGCTCGTCGAGCCCCAGGGCCAGAGCAATATAGAGCGCCAGCATGCCGGCGCTGAAGGTACGCAGGGTGAATTGCCACTCCCGCCGCCCGGCCTCGCGCAGGAACGCGGGGAGCCTGACGGCGGCGAAGACCATCGTGGCTCAGGCCTCGCGGGGCCAGGACTCGCGCAGACCCACGGTGCGGTTGAACACCAGCCGGCCGTCGACGCTGTCCCGGTCGACGCAGAAGTAGCCTTCGCGCTCGAACTGAAAGCGGCTTTCCGGCCCGGCGTCGCGCAGGCCCGGCTCGACCACGCAGCCTTGCAGCACGCGCAGCGACTCCGGGTTGATGTTGTCCAGGAAGCTCTCGCCCTCGGCCACTTTCGACGGGTTGGCGGTCTGGAACAGGCGGTCGTACAGGCGCACCTCGCAGGGCAGGCCCCGATCGGCGCTGACCCAGTGGATGACGCCGCGCATTTTGCCCTGCCCTTCCGCCGGCTCCGGGTTCTTGCCCAGGGTGTCCGGGTCGTAGCTGCAGCGCACTTCGACGATCTCGCCGTCGGCGTCGCGGACGATGTCCTCCGCCTGGATCACATAGCCGTAGCGCAGCCGCACCCGGTCGCCGAGCACCAGCCGCTTGTACTTTTTGTTGGCCTCCTCGCGGAAGTCCTCCCGGTCGATGTACACCTCGCGGGTGAGCGGCATTCGGCGGGTGCCCATGTCCTCGTTCTGCGGGTGCACGGGCGCGTCCAGCCACTCTTCCCGGTCTTCCGGCCAGTTCTCGATCACCAGCTTGAGCGGGTTGAGCACGCAGAAGGCGCGCGGCGCGTTATGGTTGAGATCGTCGCGCACCGAGGCTTCCAGGATGCTCATGTCGATCACCGAGTCGGCGCGGCTGACGCCCAGGTTCTCGCAGAAATGGCGGATCGCGGCGGGCGTGTAGCCGCGCCGGCGCAGGCCGCTCAGGGTGGGCAGGCGCGGATCGTCCCAGCCGTCCACGTGGCCTTCGTCCACCAGCAGCTTGAGGCGGCGTTTGCTGGTCACGGTGAAATTCAGATTGAGGCGGGCGAACTCGTACTGGCGCGGCTCATCAGGAAGGTCCACGTTCTCCACCAGCCAGTCGTACAGCGGCCGGTGATCCTCGAACTCCAGGGTGCAGAGACTGTGGGTGATGCCTTCCAGCGCGTCCGAGAGCGGATGGGTGAAATCGTACATCGGGTAGATCACCCACTTGTCACCGGTCTGGTGATGCGCCTTTTTGCGTATCCGGTAGAGCACCGGNTCGCGCATGTTCAGGTTGGGGCTCTGCATGTCGATGCGGGCNCGCAGCACCGCNGCGCCNTCGTCGAACTTGTTGTCGCGCATGTCGGCGAACAGCGCCAGGTTCTCTTCCACGGAGCGGTCCCGGTGCGGGCTGTTACGCCCCGGGGTGGTGAAGTTNCCGCGCATCTCCGCGATCTGCTCCGGCGACTGGGTGTCCACATAGGCCAGGCCCTTGCGGATCAGGGCCACCGCCAGATCGTNNAGCTGGTCGAAATAGTCGCTGGCGAAGCGCACCGGGCCGGCCCACTGGAAGCCGAGCCATTCCACGTCCTTCTTGATGGAGTGGATGTACTCGTCCTCTTCCTTTTCCGGGTTGGTGTCGTCAAAGCGCAGATGACAGGCGCCGCCGTAGGATTCGGCGATGCCGAAATTCAGGCAAATCGACTTGGCGTGACCGATATGCAGGTAGCCGTTCGGCTCCGGCGGGAACCGGGTCACCACCCGGCCATTGTTTTTTCCTTCGGCCAGGTCACGATCGATGATCTGTCTGATAAAGTTACTGGGCGCTTTTGCTTCACTCATTGAGCCGCCTGCGGCTGAAATACGGGGTTGGCTAGTGTAAAGTGCGCCCCCCTAAAGTCAAAGACTCCCAGGACCCGGAGACCCCATGAAAGTGCTGTTGACCACCACCTATGGAAAGATCGTTCTGCAACTGGACACGGTGCGCGCCCCCGCCACCACCGAGAACTTCGTGCAATACGTCAGGGACGGGCATTATGACGGCACCATTTTTCACCGGGTGATCAGTAACTTCATGATCCAGGGTGGTGGTTTCACCCCGGACATGGAGCAGAAACCGACCCGCCCCCCGATCGAGAACGAAGCCGGCAACGGCCTCTCCAACGAGACCGGCACCGTGGCCATGGCCCGCACCTCGGACCCGCACTCCGCCAGTGCCCAGTTCTTCGTCAACGTGGCCGACAACCACTTCCTGGACCAGGCCCGCTCCCCGGACGGTTGGGGCTACGCGGTGTTCGGCAAGGTGGTGGAAGGCATGGAAACCGTGGAGCGCATCAAGGGCGTGCCCACCGGCAACAAGGGCTTCCACCAGGACGTGCCCCGTGAAGACGTGATGATCGAATCCGCCCAAGTGCTGGAGGAGTAAGGATGCGCTGGCTGCTTCCCCTGCTGGCGCTGTTGCCGGCGCTGGCGCTGGCCGAAGGGCCGCGCGTGACCCTGAACACCTCCCAGGGCGAGATCGTCATCGAGCTCAACCAGGAACAGGCGCCGGCCACCACCGCCAACTTCCTCGAGTACGTGGACGCCGGCTTTTATGACGGCACCGTGTTCCACCGGGTGATCCGCGGCTTCATGATCCAGGGCGGCGGCTTCACCCTGGACGGCGAACGGAACGGCCTGCAGCGCAAAAAAACCCGCGCCCCGATCCGCAACGAGGCGGACAACGGCCTGGAAAACCGGCGCGGCACCATCGCCATGGCCCGCACCGGCAACCCGCACTCCGCCACCGCCCAGTTCTTTATTAATTTGGTCGACAACCGCAGCCTCAACCACAGCGGCAAAACCCCGCGCGGCTGGGGCTATACGGTGTTCGGCGAAGTGGTCGAAGGCATGGACACCGTGGACCGGATCGCCGGCGTCGCCACCGGCAGCCAGCGCCTGAACGGGCAGCCCGCCCGGAACGTGCCCAAGGAACCGGTGGTGATCGAAACCGCCCGCCGTGCTGACAACCCCTAAGCCTATGACTTACAGCCTGCTTATTTCCGATCTGCATCTGGATCCGGCCCGCCCGGAACACCTGGCCGCGCTGGAAACCCTGCTCGACAACCACGCCGGCAAGGCCGACCGCCTCTATGTGTTGGGGGATCTGTTCGAAGCCTGGATCGGCGACGACGATGACAGCCCCTTCAACCGCCAGGCGATCGACGCCTTCCGGCGCTTTTCCGACGCCGGGTCCGAACTGTTCTTCATGCACGGCAACCGGGACTTTCTGCTCGGCGACCAGTTCGCCGACGACTGCGGCGGCGCGCTGCTGGACGAAGGCACCGTGGCCGACCTGTACGGCACCCGCGCCCTGCTGATGCACGGCGACAGCCTGTGCACCGAAGACCACGCCTACCAGCAATTCCGCGCCATGGCCCGCGACCCCCAATGGCAGCAAGGCATGCTCGCCAAACCCCTGGAAGAACGGCGCGCCCTCGCCCAGGGCATGCGCATGCAGAGCCAGGGCAACAACGCCAACAAGCCGGAAAACATCATGGACGTGACCCCGGCGGAAGTGGTGCGCGTCATGGAAGACGCCGGCGTCCGCCACCTGATCCACGGCCACACCCACCGCCCCGCCGTCCACGACGTGGCCCTCAAAGACGGCACAGGCACCCGCTGGGTGCTTGGCGATTGGGGGGAACTTGGCTGGTGGATCGTGGCGGACAGCGATGGGCTCCGCCTGGAAAACTGGGAAATCAGTTAATAGTTAACAGTGAACAGTTAATAGTTGCGCGGGGAGGGCTTGGTGGATTCGTCGGCCTTGCTGCCCGCGCTTCTTGCGGCATCGCAACGGAGCCCTTGCGTTCCCGCAACCCCGCCCCCTCTTCCGCTGTTAACTATTCACTATTAACTGTTAACTGCTTCCGGTGTTCCGGAGTGAAACCGGAATTCGCTGTCCGGTGACTCGATCAACGCCCTCTCCTTTTCCTTGAAGAACGCGAGCCGTTCGTCGATGGGTGCCTCGGCGTAGCGTCGGGCGAGGTTCAGGTAGTCCTCGAAGTGGCGGGATTCGCTTTTCAGCAGGTAGCGGTAGTAACGGCCCAGTTCGGCGTCGACGTGGGGCGCGAGCGCGGCGAAGCGTTCGCAGGAGCGCGCTTCGATCAGGGCGCCGACGATCAGGGTGTCCACCAGGCGCTGCGGTTCCGAGGTGCGGACCTCGGCGCGCAGGGCGCCGGCGTAGCGGGACGGCGATAAGTGGTCGTAGCGGATGCCGCGCTCGCGCATCAGGCCGACCACCTGTTCGAAGTGCAGCAGTTCTTCCCGGGCCAGCTGGCTCAGGTTGTCGAGCAGTTCCGGGCGGTCCACGTAGCGGAACATCAGGTTAAGCGCGGTGGAGGCCGCTTTCTTCTCGCAGTGCGCGTGGTCGATCAGCAGCAGCGTCTCGTTCTCCAGCGCCCAGCCGATCCACGCTTGCGGCGTCCGGCAGGGTAAAAACTCGAGCAGCGGGGCAATGTCGGTCATGGGCACCTCGAAAATCGGGCGGCCATTATAGGCGACGGCTGGCGTTATACCCACACCCCCGTATAATCGCCGGCCATGGGTCGTCGAACCAATCCTTATATCCAAACGCTGAAAGGCCGCGCCGCCGTGGGCGCGCTGCGCCTGCTCGGCCTGCTGCCGTTCCGCCTGAACCGGGCGCTGGCCACCGCGCTGGGCGGGCTGCTGGCCCGGCTGTCCACCGAAGCCCGTGAAGTGACGCGGATCAACCTGTCTCTGTGCCTGCCCGACCACCCGGACCGGGAAGCGCTGGTGCGCGAATCCCTGGTGGAGAGCGTCAAGAACACCTTCGAAATCGCCCGCTTCTGGAGCAAACCGGAAGACGGCCTGGAACGGGTGGTGTCCGAACAGGGCGATGGGCCGCTGCGCGAGGCGGTGGCCAACAAGGAACCGATCCTGATCCTGGCGCCGCACCTGGGCTGCTGGGAGGTGCTCAACTTCTGGCTGGCCCGCGAATTCGGCCTGCACGCCATGTTCGCGCCCTCCGGCCTGCCGGAACTGGACGCGCTGGTGAAGCAGGGCCGGGAACACTTCGGCACCACCATGTACCCGGCCACCGCCCGCGGCGTCGCCGGCCTGGTGCGCGCCATGCGCAAGGGCGCGCTCACCGCGATCCTGCCGGACCAGGTGGCGGACCGGCGCAGCGGCCGCTTCGCGCCCTTCTTCGGCCAGCCGGCCTACACCGGCACGCTGAGCTGCAAGCTGGTCAAGCAGACCAATGCCCGGGTGTTCATGGCCTGGGCGCGCCGGCTGCCCGGCGATGAAGGCTTCGAGATCCGCGTGCGGCCCGCCGACCCGGATATCCACGACGAGGACCTGGACCACGCCCTGCGAGCCATGAACCGCTCCATCGAAGCGCTGATCCTCGAGGACCCGAGCCAGTACCTCTGGAGCTACAAACGCTTCCGCCGCCAACCGCCCGGCGGCACCCTGCCCTATTAAAGGCGCATCTCGCTTTAGCCGAAACGTTCTCTCCAGCCGGGACGGGGGTTATAGATGGCGCTGAACCTGTCGATGAAGCTCGGATTGTGGGAGCTTGCCTTGCAAGCGAAAGGCCGGCAAAGCCGGCCGGCAGGATTCCAGAGACATTTCAAACGGCAGCACCAACAAGGTCTCTGGGATCCTGCCGGGTGGCTAAAGCCACCCTTTCGCGGGCATGGCCCGCTCCCACAATCCTCCAGGGACGTATTCACAGCGTTCCCGGAAGGGCAGAACACAGACTCGCGATCCGGCTGGAGAGACCGTTCCCGCTAAAGCGCTATGAACCTTGTTAAAGCCCACGGTCTGCCGCCTTCGTTATTACGAACATTCATGTCATGAATGACTGTGAGGCCTGTTTGATTTAACAGTGGATACCGTTTCCGCTATACTCCGCGCGCATTTCCACCCCCAGACATACCCCAAACAACTGATTTCCAAAAGAAATCAGTCAGACGAAACGAGGGATTCGCTGTGCTAGAAGCCTATCGCAAACACGTAGAAGAGCGCGCCGCCCAGGGCGTTCCGCCCAAGCCGCTGGACGAAGTGCAGACCGCCGAACTGGTGGAACTGCTGAAGAACCCGCCCGCTGGCGAAGAAGAATTCATTCAGGACCTGTTCGTGAACCGGGTCCCGCCGGGCGTGGACCAGGCCGCCTACGTGAAGGCCGCCTTCCTCACCGCCATCGTGAAAGGCGAAGCCAGCTCCCCTCTGATCGACCGCAAGCGTGCCACCGAACTGCTCGGCACCATGCAGGGTGGTTACAACGTGGCGCCGCTGATCGAGCTGCTCGACGATGAAGAGCTGGCCGACGTGGCCGCCCAGGAACTCAAGCACACCCTGCTGGTGTTCGATGCCTTCCACGACGTGGAAGACAAAATGAAAGCCGGCAACGCCAAGGCCAAGGAGGTGATCGAATCCTGGGCCGAGGGCGAGTGGTTCACCAACCGCAAGGACCTCTCCGAGAAGTTCACCGTGACCGTGTTCAAGGTGCCCGGCGAGACCAACACCGACGACCTGTCCCCGGCCCAGGACGCCTGGAGCCGCCCCGACATTCCGCTGCACGGCAACGCCATGCTGAAGAACGCCCGCGAAGGCATCGTGCCCGAGAAAGACGGCGAGATCGGCCCGCTTAAGCAGATGGAAGAGCTCAAGGCCAAAGGCCATCCGGTGGCCTACGTAGGCGACGTGGTCGGCACCGGCTCCAGCCGTAAGTCCGCCACCAACTCCGTGCTCTGGCACTTCGGCGAAGACATCCCCTACGTGCCCAACAAGCGCGCCGGCGGCGTCTGCATCGGCGGCAAGATCGCACCGATCTTCTTCAACACCATGGAAGACTCCGGCGCCCTGCCCTTCGAGTGCGACGTGGAAAAAATGAACACCAGTGATGTGATCGACATCTACCCGTTCGAAGGCCGCGTGGAAAAAGACGGCGAAGTGATCGCCGAGTTCGAGCTGCGCTCCCAGGTGCTGCTGGACGAAGTCCGCGCCGGCGGCCGCATCAACCTGATCATCGGCCGTGGCCTGACCACCAAGGCGCGCACCGCCCTGGGCCTGGAAGAGTCCACCCTGTTCCGCAAGCCGGAGCAGCCGGGCGATTCTAACGCCGGTTTCACCCTGGCGCAGAAAATGGTCGGCAAGGCCTGCGGCCTGGAAGGCGTTCGCCCGGGCATGTACTGCGAGCCGAAAATGACCACCGTCGGCTCCCAGGACACCACCGGCCCGATGACCCGCGACGAGCTGAAGGACCTGGCCTGCCTGGGCTTCCAGGCCGACCTGGTGATGCAGTCGTTCTGTCACACCGCCGCGTACCCCAAGCCGGTGGACGTGGAAACCCAGCACACCCTGCCCGACTTCATCATGAATCGTGGCGGCGTGTCCCTGCGCCCGGGTGACGGCATCATCCACTCCTGGCTGAACCGCATGCTGCTGCCCGACACCGTGGGCACCGGCGGCGACTCCCACACCCGCTTCCCGATGGGCATCTCCTTCCCGGCGGGCTCCGGCCTGGTGGCGTTCGCCGCCGCCACCGGCGTGATGCCGCTGGACATGCCGGAATCCGTGCTGGTGCGCTTCAAGGGCAAGCGCCAGCCCGGCGTCACCCTGCGTGACCTGGTGCACGCCATCCCGATGCAGGCGATCAAGGACGGTCACCTGACCGTCGCCAAGGCCGGCAAGAAGAACGTCTTCTCCGGCCGCGTGCTGGAGATCGAAGGCCTCGACGACCTGACCGTGGAGCAGGCGTTCGAACTGTCCGACGCCTCCGCCGAGCGCTCCGCCGCCGGCTGCACCATCACCCTGTCCGAGGACAGCGTCAGCGAGTACCTGAAGTCCAACATCACCCTGCTCAAGTGGATGATCGGCAACGGCTACGGCGACGCCCGTACCCTGGAGCGCCGCATTCAGGGCATGGAAGAGTGGCTCGCCAACCCCAGCCTGATGCGCGCCGACGCGGACGCGGAGTACCACACCGTGATCGAGATCGACATGGATCAGATCAAGGAACCGGTACTGTGCTGCCCGAACGACCCGGACGATGCCAAGACCCTGTCCGAGGTGGCCGGCGCCAACATCGACGAGGTGTTCATCGGCTCCTGCATGACCAACATCGGTCACTTCCGCGCCGCCGGCAAACTGCTGGAGAAAGTGGAAGGCCTGACCACCCGCCTGTGGGTGGCACCGCCCACCAAGATGGACCAGCACCAGCTCACCGAAGAGGGTTACTACAACATCTTCGGCCGCGCCGGTGCGCGCACCGAAATGCCGGGCTGCTCCCTGTGCATGGGTAACCAGGCACGGGTGGCGGCGAAGTCCACGGTGGTCTCCACCTCCACCCGGAACTTCCCCAACCGCCTCGGTCAGGGCGCGGACGTCTACCTGGCGTCGGCGGAACTGGCGGCCATCGCCGCGGTGATCGGCAGACTGCCCACCGCCGAGGAGTACATGGAGTACGCCGGCACCATCGACGCCATGTCCGGTGAGATCTACCGCTACCTGAACTTCGACCGCATGGACGAATATCAGAACGTGGCGGATACCGTTAAGATTCCGGTGGCTCAAGCGAGCTGATCCGGCATCGGCGCCTTCGGGCGCACGGCGATAAAAAACCCCGCTTCGGCGGGGCTTTTTTTTGGAGCGCGCCTTGTGAGAGCGGGGCTCTGGTATCCTGCCGGGTGGCTAGAGCCACCCTTTCGCGGGCGGGGCCCGCTCCCACAAGCGGAGACCACCATGATGATGGATGCGAAGAACGCCTCCCTAGTGATGATCGATTATCAGCCACGGCTGCTGCCGGCGATCCGCCACGGTCAGAAGCTGGTGGCGCGGTCGGTGACGCTGGGTCGTATCGCCGCGCTGCTTGATGTGCCGGTGATCGGCACGGAACAAAGCCCCGAGAAGCTGGGCGAGAACGTGCCGTCGATCCGACGGCTGTGCGCGGAAACGGTGGCCAAGCGCCGTTTCGACGCCAGCGAGGCGCTACGCGCCACGGCGCTGGCCGAGCGCCGCCAGGTGGTGCTGTGCGGCTGCGAGGCGCACGTGTGCGTGCTGCAGACCGCGCTTGGCCTGCAAGCGCTGGGCTTCCAGGTGTTCGTGGTGGAAGACGCGGTCGGCGCCCGCCGTCAGGGCGACAAGAGCGCCGCGCTGGCGCGCCTGAGTCAGGCCGGCGTCACCCTGGTAACGCTTGAGATGGTTGCTTTCGAATGGCTCGGCGACGCGGATCACCCGCGCTTCCGGGAGGTCCAGGCCCTGATCAAATAGCCTTCACCTGATTTTTACATCCTCGCTGTAAAGAAACATTGAATGCGGATGACGGCGGACGCCGGTGGTCGAGACAATGCCGCCGATGCCCGCCGCGCCCCGGCCGAGCCGGTCACGTCGTGGCAGTACCTTCGAAAATGGATTCTCGCAGGAGCACAACATGACCAGTGAAGATCTTTTCCCGACGCGGCATGAACAGCATCATGACCGCTTCCCCCGACTGGACCCGGTGGTCCATGCCCGCAACCAGGCGCGCTGGGACGGCCCCCTGGACGAAGTGGCCCTGTCGCATTACGAGCGCGACGGCTTTCTCTGGTTCGAGGGGTTCTTTTCCCAGGAGCGGATGCGCCCGTTCTTCGATGAACTCAAGGAAATGGCCAAGGACAGCGAGCTGATGAAATCCGACCAGTCGATCACGGACCCGGATTCCGGCGATCTGCGCTCGGTGTTTCAGATGCATGAGATTTCCCGCCGGTTCGATGAACTGACCCGGGACCCGCGCATCCTCGGCATGGTGCGCCAGCTGTTGGGTGGCGACGTCTACATTCATCAGTCGCGCATCAACGACAAGTTCGGTTTCCAGGGCAGCGGTTTTAACTGGCATTCCGACTTTGAAACCTGGCACTCCGAGGACGGCATGCCGCGCATGCGGGCCATCAGCGCCTCGATCATGCTCACCGACAACAACGAGTTCAACGGGCCGCTGATGCTGATCCCCGGCTCGCACCATTACTTCGTGCCTTGCCAGGGGGTCACGCCCAAGGACAACTGGAAGGACTCCCTGAAAAGCCAGCGCCTGGGCGTGCCCAGCCAGGAGAACCTGGCCGAGCTGGTCGAACAGGGTGGCATCCAGGCGCCCAAGGGGCCGCCGGGTTCATTGCTGTTGTTCGAGTGCAACACCCTGCACGCGTCCAACAAGAACCTGTCGCCCTGGCCGCGCTCCAACCTGTTCTTCGTTTACAACAGCGTGGACAACACCCTGGAAGACCCCTACTGCGGCCATCAGCCGCGCCCGGATTTTCTCGCCAACCGAGACAACACCGAGGCGCTCGCCATGCACGACCACCTGGAACCGCTCTAACCCGGTTGCCGCAGCGCGCCCCGCCTGAGCAGCCGCCACACTTCGCTGGCGGCCTGCGACAGCGGATGCGAGCGCAACCGGTACGCGCACGCCGACACCGTCACCCCCGCATCCAGCGGCAACGGCTTGAGGCGGCCTGCTCGCAGGTCGTCCTCAAGCAGGCTGCGCGGTGCCACCGTCACCGCCCGCCCCTCCCGGCACAACGCCAGACAAGAGCTGATGGTGGCCATCTGAAACTCGGCGCCGCGACGGGCCAGCAACAACTCACGGAACCAGGGCGCGATCTGACGGCGGTACTCCGGGGGCACCCGGGGCAGCGCCAGGGGCCGGCCCCTCATAAACGCGACGGCGGCGTCGCCGTCCTCAAGGGCGGCCGCCGCCTTACCCACCAGCCAGGAGGCCGGCGCCACCACTTGCAAAGGCAGCTCCACCAGCGGCAGCTCCTCCACGTCGTCCCGGTCCGGCAACGCCGAGCCTTTGCGCCCGTCGTACACCAGAAAATCGTAGCGGTAGGCGTACAACCCTTCGCACAGTGATTGGAAGTGATCGCTGTGCATCTCCAGCCGCACGCCGGCGTCCATGGTGGCCCGGGACCGTTGCAGCGGCCCGGCCAGACGCTGGGCCAGCAGGTCCGGCACGAACGGCCCGCAGCCGATGCGCACCAGCCCGCTGCGGCCGTCGTGGAACGCCTCCACCAGGCGGTCCAGGCCGGCCGCCTCATCGAGAATCCGGTTTACCTGGCGGTGCAGGGTCCGCGCCAGCTCGGTGGGACGCAACGAACGGGTATGGCGCTCGAAAAGCGGCGCGCCGGCGCTCTGCTCCAGCCGCTGCAGGCTGCGGCTCAGCGCCGGCTGCGACAGGCCCAGGGCGCGCGCCGCCGCCGACAGGCTGCCGTGCTCGTACACCGCCCGGAAACGGGTCAGCTCCTGTAATTGCCACACGGCGGGCTCCTTGACTCGGTCGGGATCATCAACCCATTAAGCATAGACTCATGCAACACAGTAATGAATCCCCGGCGCATACTTCCCGCCATGACCGGCCAACAACAAAAACCGCCTACCACCGGAGAGCCCCGATGACCGAAGTGACCCGGCGCACCGTGCTGAAAAACCTGGCCCTGGGCGGCGCCGCCCTGGCCACCGCGCCTTCATTGAACGCCAGGATCAACCTGCGCAAGCAGGGCCGGCCGAATGTGCTGCTGCTGGTGTCCGACCAGGAACGCTCCTGGATGGACCTGCCCGGCAGCCTGGATCTGCCGGCCCATGACAAGCTGCTGAATCGCGGCACCGGCTTCAACCAGTACTATGTGAATACCTCGCCCTGCTCGCCCTCGCGCTCGGTGATGTACAGCGGCCAGCACACCATGCGCACCGGCATGACCGCCAATCTGCACGCGCCGCCGTTTCCCAGCTTCAATCAGGAATTGCCGACCCTCGGCCACCTGTTCCAGGAGCTGGGCTACCACACCGCCTACAAGGGCAAATGGCATCTGTCGGATATCGAGGACGGCCCGGGGCTGATGTACGGCAGCTACCCCAGCCGGGGCAAGGCGCTGGAGCCCTACGGCTTCAGCGACTACAACCTGACCGGCGACGTGCACGGCTCGGTGTGGCAGGGCTACATCGCCGACCGCATGGTGGCCGGCGAAGCCAGCCAGTGGCTGGTGCGCGACAGCCAGAAGCTGGACAAGCCCTGGCTGCTGGCGGTGAACTTCGTGAACCCGCACGACATCATGTTCTTCTCCTCCGGTGAGAAGCAGGAACAATCACGGGCCAACCCGCGTTTCATGGCGCCGCTGCGGCCGCCGCCGAACGATCCGATCTACAGGAAAGACTGGTCGCACCTGCCGCTGCCCGCCTCCTTCGCCAAGGAAACGCTGCGCGACAAGCCCTGGTGCCACCGCTCCTACGCCCAGGTGATCGACAGCATCTACGGCCACATGGACAAAAACGACGAAGCCGCCTGGCTGGCCAACCAGAGCTACTATTTCAACTGCATCCGCGATGTGTCCCGGCAGGTGGACCATGTGCTGCAGGCCCTGGAGGACAGCGGCCAGCTCGACAACACCATCATCGTCTACACCGCCGACCACGGCGAAATGGCCGGCGCCCACGGCCTGCGGCAAAAAGGCCCGGTGACCTACAAGGAAAACAGCCGGGTGCCGCTGATCGTCAGCCACCCGGACGTGAGCGGCGGGCGCACCGTGGACAACCTGGGCTCGGCGCTGGACCTGGTGCCGACCCTGGTGGGCCTGGCCACCGAGGGTAAAACCACCACCGACACCCCCGGCGTGGACCTGAGCCCGGCGCTCGGCGGCCAGACCACCCGGCGCGACCAGGACGGCATCCTGTTCGCCTACGGCGTGCTGCTCTACACCGACCCGGAAGCCACCCAGCGGCTGGCCCGCGAAGGCGACGAGATTACGCCGGTGAAGCTGATGGGCGATTTCCTCAAGCAGCTGCGGCTGGGCCCGGAGCTGGGCAACCGCGGCCTGCACCGCGGCGTGTTCGACGGCCGCTACAAGTTCACCCGTTACTTCAGCCCGGACAGCCACCACCTGCCCCGGGACTGGGACACCCTGCTCGCCCACAACGACCTGGAGCTCTACGACACCCACCAGGACCCGGACGAACTGGTCAACCTGGCGGCGCGCCCGGAGGGCCCGGAGGCGGCGAAAGAGCGCCTGCTGGCCCTCAACGACCGGACCAACCAGCTGATCGAGCAGGAAATCGGCGACGACCACGGCGGCGAATACCCCGGGCCGGAGTTCATGTACCGGCTGTAACCCTTTTTGCTTTGCCCTTGGGGGGCAATCCGCCCCGGCCCGGCCTCGCCGGTGTCCGGGGCACCTTATTCACGGCCGGTGCCGGCTATTTTCCGTCCAGCAACGGCTGCCCGGTGCGGGCCGCCAACCACAGCATCACCGCGCCACCGGCGAGCAGATACCAGTAGAAGGTGAAAAACCGCCACACCACGATGGTGGTGGCGGTGGTCACCGACGTCAGCCAGGGGTTCAACAGGGCCGCGCCGGCCACCTCGGCGCCGCCGGCGCCCCCGGGCAGCAGGGTCAAATGGCCGGCCCCCATCGCCACCATCTGCACGAAGAAGCCGTACACCCAATCCAGATGCTCGCCCAGCGCCAGCACCGCGACGTAGATCACCGAATAGCGCAGCAGCCAGTGGCAGAGGCACAGGGAAAACATCAGCAACAGGCGGCGGCGCGGCACCGCCAGGGTTTCTTCCAGGCCGCGCCGGAAACGCAGCACCGCCCGCGCCAGACGCAGACGCCGGCGCCGGCGCAGCCCCAGCCAGGCGAGAAAGTCCCCGGACCCGATCAGCACCCGGCGCTGGAAACGGGCCAAAAGCCCGACCCCGGCCAGGGCGGCCAGCATCAGCGCGAACGGCACCGCCACCTGCCACCAGGCGGCCAGATCCAGATAGCGGGCCAGCCCGTACAGGGCCACGGTGGGCAACAGGGCCGCGAACACCAGCAAGTCGGTGAGCTGATCCACCGCCAGGACCGCCGTGGCCTGCGCCGGTGCCACACCGTGCCGGCGCAGCAGTGCGGCCAGGGTGAAAGGCGCGCCGCTGCCGCCGGGCGTGGCGTTCAGGGTGAACTCGGTGGCCATCACCGTGGCCACGGCGGCGCCGTGGCCCAGGCCCGGCGCCCGACCATTGAGCATCAGCCGCAGCCTCCAGGCGTTGAGGTTCCAGCACACCGCGATCATCGCCACCAGCAGCGCCAGCCAGCCCACCGGCACGGTTACCAGCCGTGCCAGCACCTGCTGGCCGCCCAGCACAAACGGCACCGCCGCGCCGACCAGCAATGCCACCGCGAACAACCAGCGCCAATGCCGCGTCATAGCGATTCGGATCCGCTCGCCGGCAGGCGCTCATTCTCCATCAGCCACTGGGCCTTGCTGACACAACGGCGCTGTTCGCTGAGTGCATCGATGGTGCGCCGCCAGAAAGCGCGGCTTTCCGGGTGACGTAGGTCCACCGGATGCAACGCCAGCCGGATCACCGGACGGTGCTGGAAGCGGCGCAGCCGCGCCTGGTTCAAGCGCTCGAACCAGCGCCGGCGCCAGGACGAACGGGACGACATCACCACCGTGGGCAGCGGCAGCCGCTCGCCGTCGGCCAGGCGGTACAGGGCGCCGGCGTCGGTGCGGTAGTCGAAACCGGCGTCACGGATCGCGCGGCGGCTGGCTTCATTGCTCAGCCAGCCCGGCGGCACGAAGCCGCTGACCCGCCAATCCTGGCGGCGGCAAAGCGCCAGACCGTCGCGTATGCGGGCGTAGGCGGCGGCCTCGTTGAGGGCGGAGAATTCCCCTTCGTGGGTCAGTATCCGGCGGCGGACCCATTCCCGCGGGCCCTTGGGGGTGGGGCCGTCGTCGCTGTGCGACCAGCCGTGCAGCACCAGCTCGTCACCGGCGGCCTGGCGCTCGGCCATGGCCCGGCAAAACGCCGGTGAACGCTCGGCGGCGTCATGGCGGTGGAAATCCGGCACCACCAGCAGGGTGCTGACCAGCGACGCCGGGCGTTGCAACTCGCGCAGAAACGACTGGTACAGCGGCCAGCTGTGCGGGGCCACATCGTGCAGCGATAATATAAAGGCCCGTTGGGTATCAGGAATGCGATTCATGGGTGGATGCTAATACCGGCTGCTCGTGATCGCCAAGGACGCGCCGGTAGTGACCGACCAAGCTCTCCGCCACCGCATCCCAACTGTGCCGCGTTTCCACGTGGGCACGGGCGCGCCGTCCCAGGGCCGCGGGATCGTCATGTTCAAACAGGTCGCGCACACCGGCGGCCATGGCGGCGCCGTCGTTGGGGCGCACATGGCGCCCACAGTCACCGGGCACCACTTCCGGCAAGGCGCCGGCGTCCACGCACACCACCGGCAGGCCGCTGGCCATGCCTTCCAGCGCGACCAGGCCGAAGGTCTCCTGATCGCCGGCGTGCACAAGCGCGTCGGCGGCCGCCATCCAGCCGGCCACTTCCGGGGTCTGGCAAAACTCATGGATCACCGACACATTGGACGGCGCGTCCGGTTGCAGGCCGGTACCGATCAGCAGCAGATGGTAGTCGGGCCCCAGCCTGCGCATCGCTTCGAGCAATACCGGAATATTCTTCTCCTGGGTGCCGCGTCCGGCGAACACCAGCAGGTGCTGGTCCTCGGAGAGGCCCAGCGCGCGGCGGGCGTTGGGCTTGGCGCGCTGTGGCTGGAAGGCTTCCAGGTCCACGCCCAGCGGCTGCACCTCGACCTCACCGATACCGCAGCGGTGCAACTGCTCCGCCATCACGCGGCTCGGGCTGAGGACCATATCAAAGCCTTCGTAGAGGCGTTTTATATAGGCCCGGGTGCCCGGATCCAGAAAGCGGCCGACGCGATGATGAACCAGAGTGAACAGATCGGAGTGGTAAAAACCCACCGACGGCACGTCCAGCAATCTGGCCGCCCGCTGGGCCGCCCAGGCGGGCGTGTACGGGTCGCCGGCTTCGATCACGTCCGGCTGCAGGCCGGCGATGATGCTGCTCCACAAACCCAGACGCAACGGGAAACGAAAGCCCGGCGCCAACGGCAGGGGCATCGCCGGCAGGGACACGAAGTCGCCGTCGAAGAACACGCGCGAGCCGGGCATCACCACTTTGTGGCTGGTGTCCCCACGTCGCAGCAACGCCTGGCGCTTGCCGTCAATGTAGGTACGCACGCCACCGCTGGCCTGGGTGTAAAAAAGCGTGGTATCAAGAATTCTCAAGCGGTTCTCCCTTTCCCACTTGGTGCGGTGCCGCCGTTACCGACGACCCTGATCATCGTCAATAGCGGGTGAATAAGCCTAAGATAGCATTGGCAACGGAAAGCTCACCGCCGACCTTGGTAAAGGCTTGTAAAAGCGCGGCCCGCCGCCATTAAGCGGTCAGAAAGGCCGCCAACGGGAGCACGGCAGCAATGGAATTCAAGGACTATTACAAGATTCTCGGCGTACCACCGGAAGCGGACGATAAAGAGATCAAAGCCGCCTACCGGAAGCTGGCGCGCAAGTATCATCCGGACGTCAATGCCGACGCCGACGCGGAAAGCAAATTCAAGGAAGTGGCGGAAGCCTACAAGGTGCTCAAGGACGCCGAAAAGCGCGCCGAGTACGATCAGCTGCGCCAGTTCCGTGACGCCCGCGGCGGCTTCCAGCCACCGCCGGGCTGGCAGAGTGCCGGCGCCGCGTCCGGTGGCGGCCGGGAAGCGGATTTCTCCGACTTTTTTGAATCCCTGTTCGGTGGCGGATTCTCCCGACGCGGCGGTCCGCGCCCCGGCCGTGATCTGGAAATGGATCTGCCGTTGTTCCTTGAAGACACGGTGGCGGATACCCGTAAACCGATCAGCGTCCACGGCCGCACCCTCAATGTCACGATTCCCGCCGGCACCGCGGACAACGAGCGCATTCGTCTGAAAGGTAAAGGGGAACCGGGTAGCGACGGCGCGCCCTCCGGCGACCTCTACCTGCGCGTGCGGCTGGTGCCCCACCCGGTATTCGATGTGGAGGGCCACGATCTGCTCGTCACCGTGCCGGTGGCGCCCTGGGAAGCGGCCCTGGGCGCCAAACTGCAGGTGCCCACGCTCAGCGGACGCATCAGCCTGACCCTGCCGGCGGGCAGCCAGACCGGCCGCCGCCTGCGGGTCAAGGGCAAGGGTCTCGCCGGCAAGAAGACGCAGGGTGATCTTTACGCGATTATCAAAATCGTCATGCCCGAGCGGATCTCCGATCGGGACCGTGAACTGTGGCGGGCGCTGGCCGAGCAGTCCGATTTTGACCCACGGGCGAACTGGGCCGGCGACGGCCGGCGCTATGACAAGGAGCCCCGAAAATGAACACGCTGACCCTCACCGAAGTGTGCCGGCGGGTGTCCTTGCCGGAGCACGCGGTCATTGAAATCGTTGAAGTGGGTATCGTTACACCGGTGGCCGGTTCGGCGCGCGCCTGGCGTTTCGACGATCAAACCCTGGTGGTGCTCAGCCGCGCCGCGCGCCTGCACGAAGACCTGGCGCTGGACTGGCACGGCGTGGCCCTGGCCCTGGAACTGCTTGAGGAAATCGACACCCTGCGCCGCGAGAACGAACAATTGCGACAACGGTTAAACCGCTTTCTGGACTGACTCAGGCGGCCGGATCCTGCCGGTAAAACAGACTCAGCTGCTCGTACAGCGCCGGCAGCACCTGGCGCAGATGCGCGGGGGATTCAAAAAAACTTTCCGTGGCCACGGCAAAAAACTCGCCGGGGTCTTCCAGCGCATAGGGGTCGATAAAGGGCTCACCGCCCTGCTCCGCCCGCTCCAAAGCCTGCCAGGCCTCGGTGAAGACATCGTGCCAGCGCTGCGGATCCATGCCGGCGTGCAGCGGCGGCGCGCCGTTGGGCCCCTCGCGGCGCATATCCAGCTTATGGGCCAGCTCGTGCAGCACCACGTTGTAGCCGTCCTCGCCGCCGGATTCGAGCACATCGCCCCAGGACAGAATCACCGGCCCCTGCAGCCAGGCTTCACCGGCCAGTTCCCGCCCGGCGTCGTGCACGATACCGAACTCGTCCATTTCGTTGTCCGGGGTGACGAAGGTGTCCTCGTAAACGATCAACGTGTACCAGCCGTCGTACCAGTCCAGGCCCAGCCCGAACACCGGCACCACCGCCATGGTGGCGATCAGAAGCTGCATGTCGTCGGTGACGGTGAACTCGCCGCCGGCGGCGAACTCCTTGCGCACCAGAAAACGGCGGGTGAGATCGAACAACCGCTCCCGGTCGGCGCCCTGATACCGGGCCGCCACCGGCCAGCCGGCAATGGCGTTTTCCCATTGCGCCCGCGTCACCGGCAAACGCGCCAGCTTGCGATCTTCCAACCAGTCTCGAACCCGTCCGAACATGGCCTTCCCAGCGTAGAGGAGAGAGCGCAAAGCTTGCCGCTTTTGCCAACCGGACGCAAAGCGGTTTAGATAAGCACTGCAAAAAACCAAGCCACCGTAGAAAGACCATGGAAGGAGCCCCCATGACCCACCGCTACCGCCTGATCGCCGTGCTCGCCCTGCTGCTGCTCGGCCCCGCGGCCCACGCCCAGGCCACGCGCGAAGCGGCGTCCGCGCTGCGCAGCGGCGCCGACCAGGCGCGCTACTGGCAATGGGGCTGGAGCGCCTTCTACGGCGGCAGCAGCGCCTATTCCCTGGTGCACGCCCGCGACACCGACGACCCGGAGGAGCGCTACGACGATTACATCAACGCCACCAAGGCGGCCCTGGGGCTGGCCGGCACCCTGCTGTTCGCCCCTTCCCACGGCGATGCCTACCGGGAATATCAGGCCCTGGGCGACAAGGACACACCGGAAGCGCGCGCCGCCACGCGCATCCTGATCGCCGGGCTGGCCGAGGAGGAAGCCCGCCAGCGGGCCTGGCAAAGCCGGCTGGGCGGTTTGATCGTCAACGGCCTGGCCGGGCTCGCCATCGGCGTGGAAGACAACCGCCCCGGCGACGGCTGGGTGAACTTCGCCACCGGCATGCTGACCACCGAGCTCAACGTGCGCACCCGGCCGGACACCGCCACCCACTTTCTGGAACGGGAGCCGGACTTCCGTCTCAAGGCCAACGGTGCCACTCTGCCCATTTATGTGGACTGGGCGGTGGGTCCGGTGTTCGCGGGCTTGGAGATCAGGTTCTGAGGGTGGGAATAACCGGCGCTACGAAGCGCTCATTGTGGGAGCTTGCCTTGCAAGCGAAAGGCCGGCTTTGCCGGCCGGCAGGATACCAGAGGCCTTTAAAAGCGGGGCTTTAACAGCCTCTCTGGAATCCTGCCGGTGGCTATAAGCCACCCTTTCGCGGGCAGGGCCCGCTCCTACAATCCCCGCCTCGTAGCGCCCTTTGGCGGCGTATTCAGATGTAGTAGGCCTGCAACGGCGGGAAGCCGTTGAACTCCACGGCGCTGTAGCTGGTGGTGTAGGCGCCGGTGGAGAACCAGTACAGCCGGTCGCCGATGGCCAGGTTGAGCGGCAGGCCGTACTTGTAGTTTTCGTACATGATGTCGGCGCTGTCGCAGGTCGGCCCGGCGATCACCACCTCTTCCATTTCCCCTTTCTTTTCCGTGTAGATCGGGTACTTGATGGCTTCGTCCAGGGTTTCGATCAGGCCGGAGAATTTGCCCACGTCGGTGAACACCCAGCGCTGCAAGGCGGTGCGGGATTTACGGGAAATCAGCACCACTTCGCTGACCAGCACGCCGGCGTTGGCGATCAGGGACCGGCCCGGCTCGAGAATGATTTCCGGCAGCTGCTCGCCGAAGTCCTCTTTCAGGAAACGGATGATTTCCGACGCGTAGGTTTCCAGGTCGTTGGTCTTGGCGATGTAGTTGGCCGGGAAGCCGCCGCCCAGGTTGATCATCTTCAGCTCGATGCCCACTTCATCGCGCAGGCGCTCGAACATGATCTTGACCTTGCCGATGGCCGCGTCCCAGGCGCCGATATCGCGCTGCTGGGAGCCCACATGGAAGGACACGCCGTAGGGTTCCAGGCCCAGGTCCCGGGCCAGAATCATCAAATCCAGCGCCATGTCGGTCTGGCAGCCGAACTTGCGCGACAGCGGCCAGTCGGCGGTGTGGGTGCCTTCGGTGAGGATGCGCACATACACCCGGGAACCCGGCGCCGCCTTGGCAATGTTGCGCAGGTCCGCTTCCGAGTCGGTGGCGAACATGCGCACGCCCTTCTCGTAGAAAGCGCGGATGTCGCGGGCCTTCTTGATGGTGTTGCCGAAAATGCAGCGCTCCGCCGACACCCCCAGGCCCATCACTTTTTCCAGCTCGTAGATCGAGGCGATATCGAAATTAGCGCCCCGGTCACGCAACAGGCTGATCAGCTCAGCGGCCGGGTTCGCCTTTACCGCGTAGTGCACCTTGGCGAACGGAAACTGCTCGATCAGCTGATCGTAGTGTTTGCCCACGGTTTCCGTATCGATCACCACGAAGGGGGTCTCCTTGGTGTCCGCCAGGTCCTTGATGCGGCGGAACACCACCGGATCGTAATAGTCTTCCACGCGAATGGCGTCGATGGTCATGGGGGTCCTCTTCCCGGTACTCAGCAACCACCCGGGCCGACACGGCACCGGGACCGTTGCGAAGGCAACGGGCGCCCAAAGTAGCAATTTGCTCACCGTTTGGGGAGATACCCGACCGCCTTTTTTTGTGGGAGCGGGCCCCACCATTGCACCGCGTCTCCGATACGGACCACCGCTCTGCTACACTATGCGCCCCCGAATTCCCCCGACCACGGAGCCCTTCATGGTTATCGCTATGGCCCTTCCCCTCGCCCTGCATTTGCTCGCCGCCGTCGTCTGGGTGGGCGGCATGTTCTACGCCTATCTGGCCATGCGCCCGGCGGTGGTGCAGGTGATCGACCCGGCCCGGCGCCCGGCGCTGTGGGCGGCCACCCTGGAGCGGTTCTTCCGCTGGGTGTGGGCGGCGGTGGTGCTGTTGCTGGCCACCGGCTTCGGCATGGTGTTCGGCGTCTACAAGGGCATGGCCAACGTGGAGTGGCACATCCACGCCATGATCGGCCTGGGCATTCTGATGATGCTGCTGTTCGCCCACGTTTACTTCGCGCCGTTCCGCCGCCTGAAGCAGGCCGTGGCCGATAACGACGCCAGCGAAGGCGCGCGCCGCGTCGGTCAGATCCGCAAGCTGGTGGGCATCAATCTGATTCTCGGCCTAATCGTGGTGGTGATCGCCTCCGGCGGGCGGTACCTCTAACCGTGAGCGCGCAGAACGGCGGCGGATCCGGCAAGGCCGACCTGCTGCTGGTGGCGGTGACGCTGCTGGCCGGCGTCAGCTGGATTTTCTCCAAGGAGGCGGTGCTGTTGATGCCGCCGCTGTTGTTCATGGCGCTGCGGTTTCTGCTCGCCGGCCTGGTGCTGGCGCTGATGGGCTGGCGGCAACTGCTGCGCCTGAGCGCCGATCAGTACCAGCGCAGTGCCAGGGTCGGGCTGGTGTTCGGCCTGGCCATGAGCTTCTGGATCATGGGCCTGCACTTCGGCACCCATGTGGGCGAAGGTGCCTTCCTGACCAGTCTGGGCGTGGTGCTGGTGCCGGTGATGGCGCGGCTGGTGTTCAAGGAAAAGCCGCCGGCCAGCACCTGGGTGGCGCTGCCGGTGGCCGCCGCCGGGCTGGCGCTGCTGTCCCTGCGCGGCGGTTTGCACGCGGAGCCGGGGCAGCTGTTCTTCGTCGCCGCGGCCTGCATTTTCGCGCTTTATTTCACCCTCAACACCCGCGCCGCCAACAGCGCCACCATCACCGGCGCCGCCGGCCAGGTGACCACCCGCGACCGGGTGCCGGCGCTGGCGCTGACCACGGTGGTGCTGTTCACGGTCAGCCTGGTGACCGGCACCGGCTCGCTGATTCTGGAAGACTGGCCCGCCGCGTTCGGCGCCTTCACCCCGGTGATGGCCGGCTGGGTGATCGCCAGCGCCACGGTGGGCACCGCCGCGCGCTTCTTCGTGCAGACCTACGCCCAGAGCCTGTCGGTGCACAGCCACGGCGTGGTGATCATGGTGCTGGAGCCGATGTGGACGGCGCTGTTCGCGGCGCTGTGGTTCGGCGAGACCATGACCGTGGTGCAAGTGGGCGGCTGCTTTCTGATCTTCCTGTCCCTGGTGGTCAACCGCTGGGCCAGCGTGCGCCGGGTGCTCAAGCAGTGGCTGACGTAGGCCGCGCGGTGGCGCTTGCGCGCCGGCCGGGACCGGCCTAGCATCATGACGTTTCCCACAGCGACCACGCCCATGACCGCTCCACGCCCGCCCTTCCGCCGCGCCTTCCCGTTCTGGGCGCTGCTGCTATGGCTGGCGGTGGGCCTGTCGGTGTGGCCGGCCCAGGCACTCACCGCGCCGGCGCCCTCTTCGCCGGCACTGGTGGACGACGGCGGCCTGTTCGGGCAGGCCCTGCCCCGCGACGCCGGCGGCCAGTGGCAGCGCCGTGACAGCGGCGACGATCCGGGCTGGGATTGGGAACCGACCCAGGCCCCGCTCGCCACCCTGGCGCTGACGCTTCCAGGCACCGCCGGCCCGCCCCGGGCGGTGGCCGTGCCGGCGCCGGCGCCGCGCTTTCCCCGTTACCTCAACCGCGCCCCGCGGGCGCCCCCTCTCTAACCGGTTATCGGCCTGAGCCCGCCCGCTTCGGGCGGTTTACAACCGTTTAGAGACACCCGCTATGAACCGATTCTGGATCCGGGCCGTGACCTACGGCCTGGTGATCGTGCTGGGCCTGGGCGCCGCCCTGCCCAGCCTGTTGCCACCGGCCTGGCTGAGCGCCCTGCCGGCGGCCTATCAGTCGCACAGCCTGACCCTGGGGCTCGACCTGCAGGGCGGCTCGCACCTGCTGCTGAAAGTGGACACCGATGATCTGACGCGCGGCAAAAGCGGCCGTGAAAAAGCCGAAATCCGCGACGACGCGGTGGCGCGCAGCCTGGAGGTAGTGCGCCGCCGCTTGAACGAAACCGGCGTGGTGGAGCCGCTGATCGTGCGCCAGGGGGATGACGGTATCGTCGTGCAACTGCCCGGCGTCACCGACCCGGAGCGCATCAAAACGCTGCTGGGACGCACCGCCAAACTCAGCTTCCACCTGCTCGCCGAACCGGGCACCCCGGCCCGCCGGCTGCCGGCCAGCGAGGGCGACCGTGTTTACCCGCTTAAACCCCTGCCGTTGCTGGACGGCGGCAACCTGGAGGACGCCCGGCTCGGCTTCGAGCCGCGCACCGGCCAGCCGGTGGTGAATTTCCAGCTGGACAACGAGGGCGCCCGAAAATTCGCCGAGATCACCACCCACCATGTGGGCGACCCGTTCGCCGTGGTGCTGGACGGCAAGGTGATCACCGCGCCGGTGATCCGCTCGCCGATCACCGCCGGGCGCGGCCAGATCAGCGGCGGCTTCGACGCCCGCGAGGCCGGCGACCTGGCCCTGCTGCTGCGCGCCGGCGCTTTGCCGGCGCCGCTCGAAGTGGTCGAGCAACGCACCGTGGGGCCGGATCTGGGCGGCGACCAGATTCGCATGGGGGTGGCCACCGGCCTGATCGGCGCCGCCCTGGTGCTGGCGTTCATGGTGCTCGCCTACCGGCGCTGGGGGCTGATCGCCAACACCGCCCTGGTGATCAACCTGGGCCTGGTGATCGGCTTGCTGGCGTCGCTGGGCGCCACCCTGACGTTGCCGGGCATCGCCGGGCTGATTCTCAGCGTCGGCATGGCGGTGGACGCCAACATCCTGATCAACGAACGCATCCGTGAAGAGGCCCGTCGCGGCCGCAGCGGCCAGGGGGCGTTGCGCGCCGGCTTCCAGCGCGCCTACGCCACCATTCTGGATTCCAACATCACCACCCTGATCGCCGTGGGCCTGCTGTTCCAGTTCGGTGCCGGCCCGGTGCGCGGCTTCGCCGTGACCATGGCGGTGGGCCTGGTGGTGTCGCTGTTCACCTCGATCTCGGTGACCCGCCTGCTGATGGAGTGGCGGCTGCGCGGCCGGACCCGGGGCACGCTCACGCTGCCCGGCCCGGACTGGCTGGGCGCGGAACGCCGGCGCCGGCCGATCCGCTTTATGGCGGTGCGCGGCCGGGGCATCGTCCTGTCCCTGGTGTTGTCGGTGGCGTCCCTGGGCGCGCTCGCCTGGCCGGGGCTCAACACCGGCATCGACTTCCAGGGCGGCGTGGCCATGGAGGTGCACACGCCGGCCACCATCGACACCCTGCGCGGCGGGCTGGCCGCCTCGGGTTTGGAAGGCAGCCTGCAGCGCTTCGGTGACGACGGCCAGTATCTGCTGCGCCTGCCCGCCGGCGCCGACAGCGACGCCCGCATCGAGGCCGCCAAGGCGGCGCTCAGCGCGGTGTCGCCGGAGGCCGGCTTCCCGCGCCTGGACGTGGTCGGCCCCAGCGTCAGCGGCGGCTTCGTGGAGACCAGTATTCTCGCCGTGCTGCTGGCCGGCGCCGGCATGCTGGTGTATCTGCGTCTGCGCTTCGCGCCCCACTTCGCCTGGGCGGCCTTGATCACCCTGGGGCTGGACCTGAGCAAGACGCTGGGCTTTCTGGTGCTCACCGGCCTGGAGTTCAATCTCACCACGGTGGCGGCGCTGCTGACGCTGATCGGCTATTCGGTGAACGACAAGGTGGTGGTGTTCGACCGCATGCGCGAGAACCGGGCGCTCGACCCGGAGCGGCCGCTCGAGGACATCATCGACCTGAGCCTGACCCAGACCCTGCGGCGCACGCTGTTTACGTCGCTGACCACCTTTCTGGCCATTTTGCCTATGGGGCTGGCCGGTGGCCCGGCGGTGACCAGCTTCGCGCTGCCGGTGCTGTTCGGGATCGTGGTGGGGACCAGTTCGTCGGTGTTCATCGCCGCGCCGATGGCGATGTTTTTAGAGCGGTGGTTCTCTCCAGAGGGGCCCGCTGCTCGTGAACCCGCCTCTCTGGAGAGTGAGAGCGGTTATTTATGACTCTTGAGGAGGGCTTCGACCTTGTCGATGTACTTCTGCATGGCGTCGTCGGCGCTCATGCCTTTGAGCTTGGCCCAGGCGTCGTACTTGGCCCGGCCCACCATATCCAGCATGCCGGGGCGCTTGCCGGACACGTCGCCGGCACTGCCCTGCTTGTAGTGGGCGTAGAGGAACAGAAGGTCGTCGTTATCCGGCTTTTTGGACAGCGTTTTAACGTCCTTCTGGGCCTGTTCAAACTGGGCTTTATCGGCCATTATTCTCACCTGTTAGTTGGCTATTGATTCTTAGGGAGCCGCTCAAGGGCTCCACGGGCCGCGATCCGTCGGGGGGCGACGCGGCCCGCTGTTTTACTTTGAACAACAGCGCGGGACAGCGCAACAATAAAGGGGACCCCGATGACGAGTTCCACCACTTCCAAGTCCGCGCCACAGTTGGACGCCCGCCAGGAGCGGGATCTCAAGCAGGCGGTCCAGACCCTGTGGGTGCGCTTTCCCGGTTCCCTGGAAGACCGTTACCGCGACTACGCCGAGCGCCGCGCGGCCAAGCTGATCCAGCGCTCGCTGTATATTCTGATCGTCCTGTTCCTGATCGTATCGGTGCCGGTGTCGTTGCTGTCGGACGAGCACAACCGGGATCTGTGGATGGCCTACGGCGTCTACCCGATCGCGATTTCCCTGGCGCTGCTGTTCGTGGCGGTGAAGGTGGACGCGCTGGCGGACTGGGTGACCACCCTGATCGGGCTGGCGTTGATGACCTCCCTGGCCGGCACGCTGCTGGGGGCGCTGCATCTGGCCGGCACCTTCCTCGGCCAGGTGGCCGCCTTCGAAACCATCTATGTGCTGATCATCGGCTTTTCGATTCTGCGCCTGCCGCCCACGCGCACGCTGTTCTGGTGCCTGGGCTCGCTGGTGGTGGCCTTGGCCGTGGCGCTGCTGCAACGCTGGGACGTGGACCCGGTATCGCTGATGCTGTTCTACGGCTTTCCGCTGGTGGTGTGCGCGCTGAACGGCTACATGCTGGACGCCAGCGCGCGCGGCTCCTACGCCAACAATCTGCTGCTCGGCCGCGAGTCGGCGCGGCTGCGCCAGTGGCGCGACAACGCCGACCGGGAAGCGCTGCGGCAACGCACGCTGAACGAGTTCATGGCGCACATCGCCGGCAACCCCCGGGTGGAAGTGCTAATGGATCAGGCTCTGACCTTCATGCTGGAGCGCACCGAGGCGATCGCCGGCGCCGCCTACCGGCTGGACGACGACCGCTTGCGCCAGGAAGCGGCGCGCGGCCTCAACCAGCAGGCCCGGGAGCGCGACAACGTGCCCGTGGACGGCCTGCTCGGCGGCGCGCTGGAGCGCGGCCCCGGCGTCACCGTGCGGCACGATGTGCCGGCCGGCTACCTGGATCTGGAGATCGCCCACGGCGCGGTGCGGCCCGGCGAGCTGCTGTTTCTGCCGATCTGGCAGGGCGACCAGGCGCTGGGCGTGATCGAGCTGGCGGCGCTGGAACCGTTCGACGACCACACCCGCACGCTACTGGAATCGCTGGCGTCACCGCTGGCCTACGCGCTGATGGCGGCGGTCGGCCGTGAGGAGTATATCCGCCGCCACCGGCAGGAAGCCGGCTAGACGATCTTTGTCGGCCGGTTACTGGCGCCGCTGGCGCAGCGGCCCGGACAACCGCTCCGGATGGGCCGGCTGAACGTCGTCGAGCATGGCGTAGATGGCGTCCATGTCCGCCTGCTGATCGCCGCTGGGCCAGAACGCATCGAGGATACGGGCCTGCTTGCGCCGGTAGCAGAAGGTCACCACGATGATCGGCAATTCCAGGTCCACGGCGATCCGGTGAAAGCCGGTTTTCCACTGCTCCGCCCCGGTGCGGGTGCCCTCCGGCGTGATACCCAGCCAGAACGGCTGGCCGCCGGTCATCAGGTTCTTGGTGTCTTCCACCAGACCCCGTGAGCGGGCGCGGTCCACCGGGATCCCGCCCAGCGCCCGCAGCAGCCAGCCCGCCGGCCCCCGGAACAGGGTGTGCTTGGCCATGAAACGGATATCCAGCCGCAGCCCCTGGATCGCGCTGACGCCCACCAGACCGTCGTAATTGGAGGTGTGCGGCGCGGCGATCATCACCGCCCGGGGCACGTTCGGCAGCTCGCCCACCACCTTCCAGCCGATCAGGCGCAACACCGCGCGGCCCAGCGCCGCCACCAGCCAGTGGCCACGGCGCGGCACCGACGCGCCGATGGCGTCCGGGGTCAGCGGCCGCAGGTCGGTACTCATTAGCCGAACACCACCACGGTCTGGCGGCTCAGCGCCACCGGGCGGCCCCGGTCGTCCCACACCGTTGCCTGGCACTGGCCGTAGCCGTCGGCGAATGAGTCGGTGATCACCTGGTACTGCCAGAAGTCCACCGGCTCCAGCTCAAGGGGGTCTTCCAGCAATTCCATGGTCCAGGTCAGCGAGCTGGCCGGGGCCGGCTTGCTGAGCATCGGCAGCACACCGGCGGGCCAGGTGTCCACCAGGCACGCCAGGGTGGCCGCGTCCTGGGTCTGGCCGGGCTCGTCGAAACGCATATAGCCGTGGAAATCCGGCTCCTTGGCGCCGGAGAAGATCATATTGCCGCCGGCGATGCGCATGTCGAAAAAGCGCAGAAAGGTGGGCGACCGGCCCTCCATGTAGGGCAACTTGAAGCAGTCCTGCGGCGCCTTCCAGCGCGGCGCTTCCGGGCCCGGCACGCGGATGCTGGACTCGCGGCCGTGGCCCAGGCTGCCCAGCAGCGTGGCCACCACCTGACCCTCCTGGCGGGCCATCACCTGCACCTGGGTGACCGATTTGCCGGCACGCAGCGTGGTCGCTTCCAGGTCCACCGGCCCCGGCACCATGGGCGCCACGAACGAGATGGTGAAGCTGCGCAACGGCGGCGCGTCGGCGCCCAGATGGGCGTCCATATGACGAATCAGAATGGCGCCCACCAGGCCGCCGAACGTGGCTCTGCCCTGCCCCCAGCCCTCGGGAACCGTCATCCGGTTCCCGGCGGCGGCATCAATAATGGAATCAAATTTCATAATGCGCTCCCACCGAAAGCGGCTATTGATAGCAGAGCCGGGCGCCCAAGGAAAGGACCGAAACGCTCAACGCCCGCCCCGCGCCTTGGTCCGGCCGGTGGCCGGTGCCGCCAGCGGGTCCTCCGGCCAGGGATGTTTCGGGTAGCGGCCACGCAGCTCCTTGCGCACCTGCCCGTAGCCGTTGCGCCAGAAGCCGGCCAGATCGGCGGTGATCGCCGCCGGTCGCCCCGCCGGGGTCAGTAATTCGGCGGTCAGCGGCAGGCGCCCCTCGGCCAGCGCCGGCAGGCTTTCCATGCCGAAGCATTCCTGCAGTTTCACCGCCAGGCGGGGCCCGCCCTCGGCTTCGTAATTGATGGTCACCGCCCGCCCGGAGGCCACCGTGACCCGCTCCGGCAACCGCCGTGTCAGCTCGCCGGCCTGGCCCGGCCCCAGCCGCAGCTTTAGGGCCTCGAGCAAGGGCAGGCTTTTCAGATCGCGCAGGGCGCGGCGGCCGGCCAGGAACGGCAGCAGCCAGGTCTCCAGGTCGGCCAGCAGGGTGTCGTCGTCCATGGCCGGCCAGTGTTCCGGCTCAAGCCGGTGCAGCCAACCCGCCCGCGCCCGCCACTGGCGGGGGG
>FUFK010896205.1_pt1 | contig 66548 bp, 80 predicted proteins | sample 1021851 | NCBI WGS metagenome assembly FUFK01 (sample SAMEA51879418, study PRJEB19060) | metagenome | reverse complement strand
AACCCAAGACAAGGAGATTAAAATGGGTACAACAACATTTAGTGGTCCAGTTAGATCACAAGACAGTCTTAAATTAATTAGTAAAGATTCAACTAGTGGGTTGATTGCTGACAGAACATTACATGGGAATGCAGCACATGATACTAGGAGATATTATTTAGAAGAGTGGTTTAAGCAAATACCTAAATTAAATGCAGTAAACACTATTGATCCAGATGCAGACGATGCGTCAGCACTTGCACTTCATGTATTAGCTAACAAAGATTTTGAGGTGTTAGGAACTAATATGACAAGTGCATTGTCAACTAGAAATGCAACTGCAGCAGGTATAACATTAACAACTGCTGGTGCAGACCAAGACCAAGCAATTGTATGTCCACATTTAGATAGCAATCAAACTGCATGGACAGGCACATTGTGGGGAACAGAAAACCAAACAGTTTGGGAATGTTCTATTAATACAAATGCTATCGATAATCAGAAATTATGGGCAGGTCTTAAATTAACAAATGACCAGCTTATAGCAACTGATGCTAACCAATTATTTTTTAAATTTCAAACAGATGCAACAAATTCAGAATCATTTGATGATTTTACAAAATGGCATTTTATTCATAGTATAGGTGGTACAGATTATATAAGTCAATTACCAATCACAGTTGCAGCGAATACTATTTATCATTTTAAAATTGCTATAGATGCAGATAGAAAAGCATCAATATTTGTTGATGGTGTTCAGTATAATGTTACAAGCACTTCAGGTTCAACAGGTGGTACTGCTGTAACAAGTGGCACAACAAAAACAGCAGCACTTACAGATGATGTTGATTTTATACCTTATATTGGTATTGAGGCAGGTGCTGCTGCAGCAGAAGCAGTAGATGTTCATTATCAGTGCATTAGTAGAACGATATTTGAATAAAATATAATGGGGGATTAATTTCCCCCACTTTTATAAGGAGATTTAAATGGGTTATCAAACTGATGTAAGTGTATTAACAGTAAGTGATGAGAATGCTTCTGATGATGATAGATTAGTTACAGCAGCACAGCCAGATACTTCAGCAACAATGGCGAATACGACATTCGCTGGAGGTGCAGCAAGAAATGTTATTGTAACTACAACTGGTACAGGTGATAATGGAAAGACTTGTACAATTACAGGCACTGATGTTTTTGGTGCTGCACAAACAGAAGTAATTACATCAACAGGATCAGCAGAAGCAGTTGCAGGAGCAAAATTATTTTTGACAGTGACAGCAGTAGAATGCTCGGCACAATATGCAGCAAATATAAAAGTTGGTTCAGGAGTATTATGTGCTCAAGCAGTTGGTGGTGGTGCAAGAATAAGATTAAAAGGCATGTCAATAACTTCAGGTGGCACTGCTGGTACAATATCTTTTATAAATGGCACACCAGAAAGTGGTACAACATTATTTACAGCCAGAACAATAGGAACTGCTAATGATGTTGTAGATAGGACTATACCTGCAGAAGGATTATTATTTGCAAGTGGTATGAGTGTATCATATACAGTTGATCATGCAGATATGATGACATTCTTTTTTACATAAGGATTAATTATGGCAACATCTGGAACAGTTACATTTAGACCTAATGTTGAGGAAGTAATAGCAGAATCTTTTGAAAGATGTGGTATTGATCCACAAACAAGAACTGGTGATCATGCTAGATCTGCAAGAAGAAGTTTAAATTTATTATTTTCTGAATTTGCTAATCGTGGCATTAATTACTGGACTGTAACGCAAAACAATTTAACTCTTGTAAGTGGCACAACCAATTATACACTGCCAGTAGGAACGATTGACATATTAGATGCAGTTGTAAGAGATAGTTCATCGAATACAGATCAGATTATTAATAAAATTACTTTACAGGAATATAATCAGATACCAGATAAAAATAATGCAGGAAAACCAAGTCAATATATGATTGATCGGCAATATACTCCTGTTATATATCTTTGGTCAGTTCCTAATGTTTCTACATTATCACTTAATTATTGGGCGATGAATCAACAAGAAGATGTAACAGCATCTAATCAAGACACAGATATACCTTATAGGTGGAGCGATGCAATTTGTGCAGGTCTATCAGCAAAATTAGCTATGAAATATGCACCAGACAGATTCCAGATGTTAAATGAAATGTATGAGAGGGCATTTAGCTTTGCAGCATCAAGTGATAATGATGGTGTAAGTTTACGAGTACAACCAACAGCACTGAATATAATATAATGGCAAGATACGCAAGTGGTAAAAAATCAAAAGCAATAAGTGACATAAGTGGTTTTAAAGTTAATTATAAATCTTTAAAAACTACATATGATAATTTAAGAGTTGAGCCAGAAGAATTTGATCCTAAACATCCACAACTTACACCAGCAAAAAATGTTTTTGATGCAACTGCGTTATTTCAACCACGACCAGACAATGCTGAGGAAAATGTAAAATTATTTTTAGGATTTACACAAGATATATTTGCAAGCAAAGTTGAAAAATCACAAAAAGGCATAGGTGCAAAGGCAACTGGTAATGTTGCATTATTATCAGGATTTAATTTTAATTTTGGTGCTGATAGTGGTAGTGTAGCAGGAACAGGTGCATTAGGAACTGTTAGTGTTGAAACAGAGCAGTTAATTAATGAGGAATCAGTTAGTGGTACAGGTGCAGTTGGTGTAGTTAATGCAATTAGCAATGCTGTTACTGTAACTGTGGCAGAAGTAGAAGGAGCCAATAAATATTTTATAGATGGAGTGCAACAAGCGACATTAGAATTAGCTGAAGGAAACACTTATGTATTTACATATCCATCTGCACACCCATTTAGATTATCAACAACATCAAATGGCACTCATGCAAGTGGTTCAGAATATACAAGTGGTGTGACTCACGACTCATCTACTCAAACAACTTTTGTTGTACCAACTGATGCACCACAGTTATACTATTACTGTTCACAACATTCTGCTATGGGTGGAACTGCAAATACTCCAAGTGCCTCTGTTCCAGTTGCATTAAGTCTTACTGAAACTGGTGTTGCTGGTACAGGTGCAATAGGCACTGTAACATTAGTTGCTAATCCTGTAGAAACTGGTGTTGCTGGTACAGGTGCAATAGGATCAGAAACAATTAAGATAAGTGGTTGGGGTAATGAAGCATGGNGTGATAATACATGGGGTGATGGATAATGAATTATGCAACATTAGTATCTAATATACAAAATTATATGGAAGATGATAGTACAGAATTATCAAATTCTATAAATGAAATAATATCAAAAGCAGAGGAAATGGTTTTTCAAAGGTTGCCGAGTTTGCCTTGCTTCAGACAATTAACTACTGGAACATTATCTGTAGGAACATCTGATTATACAGTAGCAAATGCAAGAATGATAAGGCAGGTTTCAATTACAGATAGCAGTAGTAATGTAATATATTTAGATCATAGGATAGATAGTTATTTAAGAGATTATCATCCTAATGCAAGTACAACATCTACACCAGAAATGTATAGCACTAAAAATGCAACAACTTCTGGAATTATAATAACTTTAGCACCTACACCAAGTGCAACTTTAGCATTTCAGGTTGATTTTGTTGCTCCAGCAACAGGACTTTCTTCAAGTAATACAACAACTTGGTTAGGTGACAATGCAGAAAGTGTATTATTGAATGCAGCTCTATTTGAAACTTCTGCTTTTCTTAAGAACAGAAACAGTATAGAGTTGTATAAAGTTAAATTCGATGAAGCTATTGCATTGTTTCAACAGGAAATGGGAAGAAATTACACAGCAGAATATAATGCAGGAATATAAGGAGTAAAACTATGGCAATATCTCAAGCAATGTGTACATCTTTTAAATCTGAAATATTAGATGAACAACATGATTTAGTTGCAGACACTTTAAAAATAGCACTTTACACAAGTTCTGCTAGTTTAGGTGCAGGAACAACTGCTTATTCAACAAGCAATGAAATAAGTGGAACAGGTTATACTGCAGGTGGAGTAACATTANGCAGTAAAGCAATTACAACTCATGGAACAGCAGTTTGTTTTGATTTTGCTGATCCAACATGGACAAGTGCTACATTTACAGCAAATGGTGCATTGATTTATAATAATACCAATAGCAACAAAGCAATCGCAGTGTTAGCATTTGGTGGTGATTTTACAGTATCTGGTGGTACATTTCAAATAGTTTTACCAGCAGCAGGAACTAGTGGAATAATTAGAATAGATTAGGAGTTAAATAAATGGCTAGTTATGACAATAATCTTAGATTACTTGAAATAGCACAAGGTGCTGAATCTGGAACTTGGGGTACAAAAACAAATCTTAATTTAGAACTTATTGGAGAAGCATTTGGTTTTGGCACAGAAGCTATAACAGAAGATGCTAATACTCACGACACAACAATATTAGATGGTAACTCAGATCCATGCAGACCGATATATATTATATATACAGGAGCATTGGATTCAGATTGTACAATAACAATCTCTCCAGATAGCATAAAAAGAGTTCATATAATTAAAAATGCTACAACTGATAGTGGTAGTTCAGGACCATATAATATTCTTATAAAACAAGGTTCAGGTGGTGGTGCAGCAGTTACTATACCAAATGGAGATACAAAAGTTGTTTCATTAGATGGTGGTGGCAGTAGTGCAATAGTCACAGATGTATTCGCATCATTAAGTGTTGTTGATTTAAAAGTTCAAGATGATCTGACTTTAAAATCTGATAGTGCAGTATTAGGTTTTGGTGCTGATACAGACACAACATTAACTCATACTGATGGAACTGGATTAACTTTAAATGGCACAAATAAACTGACATTTGGTGATACAGCTAGTTTTGTGCATCAAAGTTCAGATGGAGTTTTAACAATAGCAGGGGAAGCAACCATAGCATTATCAGCATCTACAGCAGTTACAGTAAGCCATGACCTTAAATTAAATACTGATGGTGCAATTTTAGGTTTTGGTGTAGACAATGAAATAACATTAACTCATGTACATGATACAGGACTTATACTAGGTGGCACAACACCAACACTAACAATAGGTGATGCTGGAGCAGAGGATGCTAAAATAGTATTTGATGGCAATGCACAAGATTTTTATATAGGTTTGGATGATAGTGAAGATGATTTGGTAATAGGTAAAGGGTCTGCATTAGGGACAACTCCAGCTTTATCAATAGACGAAAATTTATTAGTAACAGTATCAGATGACATAAAAGTTACTGATAGAGCATATGGTCATGTACATGATAATAGTAACAGTTTTACATTTGATCTATCTGAATCAAATGATTTTAAAACAACTTCAAATACTGGCTCAACAATAACATTTACAAATGTTAAAGAAGGTCAATCTGGAAACATCATGTTAGTAAATGGTGGCAATCATGCTATTGTTGGTCATGCAGATGTAGCAATAAATGCTTCAGTTTTAAGCACAATATCTGCAACTGGAACATATCATTTAGCTTATTTTGTAACTGCAGCAAGTGGTAATAATACAATATTAGTTTCAGCATCAGGAATATTAACTTAGGAACTTAATATGAGTATAATAAAAGCAAATGGTGCAGGAGATCAAAGCACAGGATTTTATAATGGTGTTGTTACACAATCTGCAAGGTTTAATAGTGGTAGTAGTACAAATTTGTCAAAAACACCTGATGCTAGTGATAGAAAAGTTTGGACATGGAGTGCTTGGGTAAAAAGAACCAGTTTAAGTGCTTCAAGAGCAATTTGGTCAGTAACNAGTTCTGCTCATTTTGCTATTTTTTTTAATAGTGATGATTCACTAAGAGTTTGGACTAATGGTGGCAATGGTTCAATTTATACTAATCGTCTTTTTAGAGATACAAGTTCTTGGTATCATATAGCCTTAACATCAAAAAATTCAGGTAATTACTTTGAGCTTTACATTAATGGTGTAAAAGAGACATCATTTTCTTATGACAACAGATCAAATTATCCAGGCAGTAGTGACACAGAAGTTAACAGTAATGCTGTTCATTATTTAGGTGCATGGAATAATGGTGGATTACAATATTTTGATGGTTATTTAGCAGATGTTAATTTTTTAGATGGAATAACTGTAGGTGATACTAGTGGTGTTTTAGATGAATTTATTGAAATAAAAACAGATATATGTATTCCCAAAGCATATTCTGGCTCATATGGCACAAATGGTTATAGATTACAGTTTACTGGATTTTTAGGTACAGACACAAGTGGTAATGACCCAGCAAATAATTATACACCAAGTGGTTTTGGGTCACAAGATACAAATATTCCAGATTGCCCAGAAAATAACTTTTGTACTCTAAATCCTTTACATTATTTAACTGACAGTAATCTTTTAACACATGGAAGTACAAGGTTGCCATATACCTCATCTGCTCATAGAGCTCATGCAGGCACTATGTTTGCTAAATCTGGTAAATGGTATTTTGAAGTTAGAACTGCCAGAGATACTGCAAACTCTGGTTATGCCATAGGTGTTGGGTTACAAGATTCACAACACACTCTAACTTATGCAACTGGTGCTCACAACTATGTTTTTTATGCTAATAATAACAATGCAAGATTTACTGCTAACACAAGCACAACAACACTTTCTACAGATGGGACACACGCACCTGATGCTGATGATATAATTCAAATTGCTTACGATGCTGATAGTGGTAAAATATATGTAGGTGTTTCTGATCAATATTTTGCAGCAGACGGAGGAGTAGATGGTAATCCTGCAGCAGGTACAAATGAAACTGCCACTTTGAGTACAGCTATAGATTATTTGCCTTTTGTTGGTGTTTATGCAAATGTGGCAGTAGTTAATTTTGGACAAGATAGTTCTTTTGCTGGAAATATAACAAGTGGTTCAGCATCAGCTCAAGATGGAAATGGATTTGGAGATTTTTACTATACTCCACCGAGTGGTTTTATGGCTATTTGTAACAGCAATTTACCTGATACTGGATTTAATGCTGATGAAGATGAACAGCCAAATAGTTACTTTGCAACATCTACATGGACTGGAAATGGTAGTAATAATGCAATAAGTGGTTTAAATTTTCGTCCAGATTGGATATGGACAAAAGATACTAATGGAACAGAAAACCATATTCTTATGGATAGCAATAGAGGAAACACACACAGATTAAGCTCAAATAATAGTGCTATAGAAACAACTGACTCAAATGTTGCTTTAGCAGAAACTGATAGTGGACAGTTTGCTAATTCTGATGGATTTACTTTAACACAATACCACGATAGCAATGTAAGCTCATCAACAAATATAGGTTGGTCTTGGAAAATGAATGGTGGCACAACTACAACTCATACTGCAACTGGTACAACAGCAGCAACCACAATGCAAAGAAATACCACTGCTGGAATTTCTATGGTTACTTATGTTGGTACTGGTACTGCAAATGATACAGGTGACCAAGTATTAGCACATGGTCTACGGATTGGCAGTACAGACACTAAACCAGAGATGATGATTATTAAAGCTAGGGATTATGCAGGAGGTTGGGTAGTTTGGCATAAAGATATGGGTGGAACTTTAACTACAGATTTTTTAATTTTAGACACTAGTGCTGGCACAGCATCAAATTCAGACAAAATTTGGGATGCAGCAGAACCAACTACAACTACATTCTCAGTAGGAATGGACTGGAATGTTAACAGAGGTCCTAATTCACTTGGAGCAGGAAATACTGCAAATAATTATGTAGGATATTTCATGGCATCTGTTGACGGATATAGTAAGATTGACAGCTTCACTGGAAATGCAAGCACAGATGGGACTTTTATTTATACAGGTTTTAGACCTCAATTTATCATAGCAAAATCTGTAGGAACTGGATCATGGCATTTAGTAGATCAGAAACTAGATGTAAATCCAGTAGGATATTTAAATGCAGATGAAGCAGTTGTATATCAGGATTATAATCATTATGATATTTTATCAAATGGATTTAAAATAAGAGATAATGGATCTCATTCAAATCCAAGTGGTACTGTGGTTTATGCAGCATTCGCTGAAACACCATTTAAATTTGCAAATGCAAGATAGGAGATAAATATGGTTTGGAAACATAATGGAAGAATTATAAAAATAGGAAAAGAATGGATAAGTGATGATAACACTAAATATCCAAGACAATGGAATAATTTAACAGATGCACAAAAAAAGTCTGCTGGTTTAGTTTGGGAAGATGACCCAGTTGTAGAAACTTTTGANNATAGNTTNTANTGGGCAAAAGATATTGAACGAAAACTTGCAGATGTCAATATGGTTGATAAAGATGGAAAAGCTGTTATTGATACTCTTACTGGAAAACAAATAGTTACATTAGGTCTTAAATCTATATGGATTGAAAAAACAAAAAAACAAGCAAATTATTTACTTTCTAAATCTGACTGGGAAATAACAAGGAAAGCAGAAAAAGGAACTTCCATTGCTAGTGCGACCTCTACTTTTAGAGATAAAGTAAGAACTGCTTGTAATACTATTGAAACGAATATTAACAATTGTTCTAGCTTAGATGATTTTAAAAAATTGTTTGTTGCTCCAACTGACAGCAAGGGAAATGTAACAGGTAAAGCACCAATAGATGATTTCCCAAATGAGGAGTAAAATGGACAAACCGACTATACAAAGCATTAATTTAAAATTAGAAAGACATTTAGCTGTAAGTGATGAGAGATGGAAAGAGACAATTTTAAGAATAAAACGTATGGAGCATATTATGATTGCAACATCTGGAACTGCTATTGTTATGTTAATAGGTTTATTGGTTAGGTAAATATGACAGCTTTTATGTTGGCTTGTTATTTAAATGGTGTAGCACAAGGAGGAATTTATTTTAGAAATGTAACTGATTGTACATTTTATACAGAGTATTTAAGTAATCAAACATATGATAGTGCTACTGGTGAGAACATGAAATACAACTGCATTTGTAAACTTGTACCACGAGTAGACGAAAAGAAAATAAAGGTTTATTAATGACCCAAAAAAAACTACAGAAAAAATCTAAGTTTGGAAGTGCTTGGGATATAGATGGTGATGGTGAAATCACAGATTCTGAAATAGAACAAGCTAAAGAGATTCAAGAAACAGAAACTAAACTTAGAAAGAATCTAGCACAACTTCGTATGGCTAGATATACATTGATAGGCATGGGTGTATTTACAGTTGCTATGTTTTTAGTTCCAATTGATAGAGTAAATGCTTTAAGTGATATATCAAATTTATTTTATATAAGTGGTGCTGGTATTGTAGGAACATACATGGGAACATCAGCATATATGCAAAAGAATGGAGTTAAATAATGTTAACAGCATTAATTGGTCCTGTTACAAATTTAGTTGGTAAATTTATAGAGGACAAAGACCAAAAGAATAAACTAGCNCACGAACTNGCNACNATGGCNGANAATCATGCNCANGANNTNGCNAAAGGTCANATAGANATAAACAAAGCAGAAGCTAGTCANAAATCNATATTTGTTGCAGGTTGGNGACCTTTTATTGGNTGGACTTGTGGAATAGCTTTATGTTGGCATTTTGTGTTAGCACCAATAACTGTATTCTTATGTGCATATTTAGGTATTATAATTCCAGAGCTTCCTACATTTGATATGGGCTCATTAATGACTGTTCTAATGGGTATGCTTGGTTTGGGTGGTTTAAGAACTTATGAAAAGCAAAAAGGTTTAACAAAATAATGGATTTAGAAATTTTAAAAAAAGAACTTACTGAAGACGAAGGTTGCAAAAACGAAATATATTTAGACCATCTTGGCTATAAAACATTTGGCATTGGTCATCTAGTTAAAGCAAAAGATCCAGAAAATGATATGGATGTAGGAACACCAGTTTCTGATCAGAGAGTGGCAGAGTGTTTTGATGAAGATATTGATAAAGTTATAGAAGACTGTATTATATTATATGATGATTTTTATACTTTACCTGACGAAGTTCAATTAATTGTAGCCAATATGATGTTTAATTTAGGCAGACCGAGATTAACTAATTTTGTTAGAATGAGAGTTGCAGTAAATAAAGGTGATTGGCAAGAGGCAGCAATACAGATGGAAGATAGTAAATGGTATAAGCAAGTTCCTAATAGAGCTAAAAGATTATGTGAAAGAATGAGGAATGTATCTTAATGCCTTTGAAAATTTTAAAATTTAAGCCAGGAGTTGTAAAAGACATAACAGAATATGCTTCTGGTAAAAATGGTCCATTTTTCACAGATAGTAATTTAGTAAGATTTAGAAATGGATATCCAACAAAAATAGGTGGGTGGGAAGAAGAAACATATTTTTTAGGAACTGCTACAAGTACAGTTGGCACAGTACAAGGTTCACCAAGAAAGATGATAGCTTGGAGAGGCATTAGTGATGGATCAGATTACATAGCAGTTGGTACTCATAGTCATGTTTATATAATAAAAGATAATATTGCTTATGATATCACACCTTTAAGGAAAACAAGTACAAATTTGTCTAATCCTGTAGCAACATCTAATGGTTCATCAACTGTAACCATCACAGATAGTAGTCATGGTGCATCAACAGGTGATTTTGTAGTTATAGAACAAGCAACAGCAACAGGTGGTATAACTGCAGCAACATTAAATGATATTAATGGTTATCAAATAACAAAAGTAGACAATAACTCATATACCATAGATGCTGGAACAAATGCGAGTAGCACAGTATCTAGTGGTGGAGGTACTGCTCTTGATGTAAAATATTTAATTGGTAATGCAGAAAATGTAGGTAATCAAAGTGCAGATCCAGCACTTGGTTGGGGTGTTGGAGCATGGAGTGAAGGTGCATGGAATGAACCTAGAGATGGAACTTCAACTACAGTATCATTAGAATCAACTAATTGGACACTAGTATTATGGGGAGAAGATTTAATACTTAATAACAGAGGTGGGCAATTATATTATTGGGATTTATCAGATTCTGGAATAACAACAAGAGCAGCATTAGTTTCTGCAGAATCAGGAGCAAGTGATGTACCAGCTAGTAATAAAACGATAACAGTATCATTTCCTGATAGACATTTAATTGCAGGTGGGTGTTCCCCTTTGGGAGCAACAACTGCTGATCCTATGCTAGTAAGATTTTCTAATCAAGAAGATTTTGTAACATTTACACCTACAGCAACAAATACATCAGGAGATCAAAGACTAGAAGTTGGTACAAAAATTATTTCTATGATACCAACAAAAGATGAAACATTTATACAAACTGATGAAGCAGCATATGGTATGACTTTTGTAGGACCACCTTTTACATTTTCATTTAGATTATTAGCTGTAAATTGTGGTGCTGTTGCTTTGCATGGTTCAGCAAATGTTGATGGTGATGTTTACTGGATAGGCAAAAGCAATTTTTTTGTTTATAATGGTGCTGTGCAAGAGTTGCCATGTTCAGTACAACATTTTGTATTTGATAGGTTGCAACAGAATTTTATAGATAAAACTTTTGTTGGGCATAATAAAAAATTTAATGAAATAACTTGGTTTTATGTAAGTACAGACAATCCAGTTACTGGAGCAAATCCTGAACCAGAGCCAGACAGCTATGTAACATTAAATTATGCAGATGGTGCTTGGTCAATAGGAACATTGCAAAGAAATGCTTGGAGTGATGCCACTAATATTAGAAATGTTCCTTTTGCACTTGATAAAGATGGTAAACTATACAATCATGAAACTGGCACAAGTGATATTGGCTCAGCTATGTCTGCACATATAGAAACTGGAGAGGTTGAGATAGATTCTGCTGGCAATAATTTATTTATGGTTGATAAAATTATTCCTGATGCAACAATGTCAGCAAACACTAATTTATATGTTGAGTTAAAAACTAGAAAATATCCTAAAGCAACAGAAATAACAAAAGGACCATTTACAGTAACATCTACAACAGAAAAAATAAGTACAAGAGCAAAAGGAAGACAAGTTTCTGTTAAATTATATAGCACAGGAACAGCTGATGATTGGTCATTAGGTGATTTTAGGATAAATGTAGATGAGGATGGATTAAGATGATTAGATTACCAAATCCACCTAAAAAGATGATTGTACCAGCACCACCTATTGATTTCTTAAATAGATTTAATGAAATAATAACATTTCAGCAAAATTTATCATCTGCACTTGAACAGCAACAAATATTAAATGAGCAAAAAACAAATACATCTACATTAGAGGCAGAGCAAAACGCAGAAGCGAAGAGTTGGTTTAATGGCTAATAATTATAAAAATAGCAAAGTTGATTTAACTACTACAAACATAACCACACTGTATACAGCACCATCAGCAACACAAACAATAGTTAAATCAATATTAGTTTCGAATGATAGTGGTAGCCAAGATACCATAACTTTGACAATTACAGATAGTGCTTCAGCAATTTTTAGTATATATAAGAATGAGGATGTTGGTGCATTAAGTAGTAAAGAATTATTAAATCAACCATTGGTTGTTATGGAGAGTGAAATTTTAAAAGTAACAGCAGCAACAGCAGGAAGACTTCATGTTGTAGCTAGTTATTTAGAAATTACATAAGGAGAAAAATATGGCAGAACCAGTATATGGAGCTTTTGGCGATATTCTAAATTTAGAGGAAGAAGGAACTGCAAGTCCAATAGTTTATAATTTATATCAGCAACAACAACAACAATACTCTAAACCATCTATGTTGCAATATACTTATGGCACAGGAATAAATCCTGTTTTCGAATGGGTTAAAACAATACAAACAGGACAAAGAACTTACAATCCTCAGAACGATTTTGATACTAATATGCTTGAAGAATATAAAAAGCAATATGATGATATAATATCTACTGGTGGAACTCCTCCTCCTGATTTATTGACTCCTGATATGATACTAAAACAGGCTGGTGAAGATATTGCTACTAGTCTTGCTGTAAGCACTGGAGCAAGTATTGGGAGTGCTTTTGCTGAACCTTATTATGCTGGCAAAAGTGTTCCTGAAAAACTAACAGCAGGAGTTTTAAATACTTTTTCTAGTAGTCCTTCTGAAACAATAGCCAAAACTGCAGATCTTACTACTAAACAAATAGAAGCTCTTGATGCTGGCTCTAAATTATTGAAGCCAGGAGAGATTACAGAACTTACTTTTGATCCAGAATTAGCAACTAAAGAAACTGCAGCAGCAGCAGGCAGAATGGATGAATTTTTAAAAAGAAAGCCAACCAGAGTAGATTTAAATGCTGGAGAATCAGGATCATCCCCGAAGTATGCTTATCCCCAAGATCCTTCTGCTCCTCAAAAACTCGCAGGAATAACAGGTGTTGAAGATGCAGCTGCATCTAAAGGTGGATTTACAAATATAGCTGGTGGGACAGATGCAGTTGCCAAAAGTTATTTTGATAAAGTTGGCGACAGATTTACTAATTCGCAAAACTGGGCTTCAGCTGGTGGTGCAGGTGCAACTAATTTTATAGTTCAACTTGCTATGGGTAAAGATCCAAAGAAAGCTGCAAAATCTTCAGTCGCAGGAACAATTGGAACTGTGATTGGTAATTCTTTACTTGGTCCAATTGGAGGAGTTATAGGTGGCACAATTGGTAGTGCTTTAGGTGGCAGAGTTATATGTAATGAATTATGTAGAAGAGGTCTTATAGATAGAAAAATGTTAATTAATGATTACAGATTTACAAAAGATTATTTGACTACAAATCATGTTAATGGTTATCATCTGTGGGCATTATGGATGGTTAAACAATTAAGAAAAGATAGATTTTTAAAATTTTGGCAACATGTAGTTGTTCACAGAGGTAATGAGATCGCATACATATATGGCGAAAGAGATAAGCCAGACTATTTAGGAAAAATTTATAGGAAAATTTTTGAACCAATATGTTGGTTTTTAGGATCTTTCTGTAAAGAAACAGACTGGTCAGTATTATATAATAGAAAGGAGATTTAATTATGGCTGAAGAAACAAGAATGATGGGCGAACAAATGCCTGCAGGAGACCAAAAAAAATTAAGTGCAGAAATGCCTGAAGAAGCTAGACAGAATCTTATGTCTTCATCAGAAGAAATAAAAGATGTTTTAATGTTAAGATTAACAGAGATGACTGCTGATGAGTTGCAGCGACTTGATAAAGCTATAACTCCAGAAGTTATAGATGTCTTATTAAAGTTGTTGCCAGAACTTAAAATGCTAATAGATGCAGTTGCTGGTATGGAAAGAGGACAAGAGGATGAAATGATGCCGAAGCAGATGGGTGCATTAGGCAATATGTAATGATAAGGAAAGCAAATATTTTAGATATTTCAGCTTTAATTTTTATGTTAAATACAATGCATAAAGAAACAGAGCTAAAAGTTCCTGGAATAAATACTTTTAAATTGACAAATAAAATAAATGAAATTTTACATAAAGGAATAATTTTGGTAGCAGTTGAAAATAATAAAATTTTAGGATCCATAGCAGGAATGCCAGTAAGTGATTGGTGGTCTGAAGAAAAATATCTTGCTGATTCATGGTTTTATGTTTTTCCAGATTCAAGAAAATCCAATATTGCAAAAAATTTAATAATTGACTTTATGAAAATTGCAAAAGAAGCTAAACTTAAAATCAGATTGGGTCATGTTTTTTCAGGAGATATTGATCGTAAAGATAAATTTTACGAAAAATTAGGTCTTGTGAAAGCTGGATCTATATATATGGAGAACTAATATGGGTGGAATGTGCACTACATCAGCTGAACCTTTACCAGATCCAAAGTCTGTAATTAAAGGAACAGATATGCCAGAATGGGTCTCTGCTGCAGGCAGGCAATTATATGATCAAGCTGCAGAAATGGCAGCAAGTCCATACCCAGCTTTCACTGGTCCAAGAGTAGCAACATATGGTGATGCATTAGATGAAGCTGGTAATCCTATACAGGTTGGAATAAATCCAGATGGCTCACCTATATTTCAGCAGGAAAGATTAACAGCAGATGAAAGAGCAGCAGCAGATATTTTAAGAGGTGGTACAGACATTTATCAAGGTTATATTGATGATGCTAAAGCTATGACTGATACACTTGGTCAAGGATATGATGCAGCAACAAGAGAAGAATTATTGGGTGCTGATTTTTCTTTAGATACAGCACAACCTTATTTAGATATATATCAGTCTGCAGTTGATCCAGCTATAAGAGAAATTGAAAGGCAAACAAGGCAGAATCTTATAGAAGATAGTGCAGCAGCAGCAAGAGCAGGAGCATTTGGTGGATCAAGACAAGGTTTGAGAGAAGCAACATCAATAGCAGAAGGTGCACAGCTGGCTGGAGATGCAAGAGCACAAGCAGCAGCAAGAGGATTAGAGTTCGCAGGGCAAAGATTTGATCAAGATCGTGCAGCAAGGTTTACTGCAGAAGATGCTATGAGAGCAGGATTTGAAACAGATGAAGCAAGCAGGTTAAGAGCAGCAGAGCAATTACAAAGTTTCGCACCACTGGTTCAAGGTTTATCTGAACAAGCAGCATCAGGTTTAATAACTGCTGGCCAAGCACAAAGAGCATTAGATCAGCAAGCACTTGATTTAGCATATGCTGATTATGTAGAGCAAAGAGAATATCCTTTTCAAATGTTAAATTTCGCTCTTGGTGCATTACAAGGTGTACCATATGAAACTAGAACAATTGGTCTAGAACAGGGAACTCAATATGTTCAATCGCCAAGTGTTTATGGTCAGACCATTGGTGGTCTTGGTTCATTAGCAAGTGCATATTATTTGGGGAATAGGTAAATGTCAACAACATTCGGTGCATCATTAACAAANCTTAATCAATTAGACGCAGGAGCTTTGCAGAATATTACTAAAACTTTGCTTCCTGAAAGGCAACCAGTAGATCCTGCATTATTATCATTCTTATATTTCTCTAATATGGCAGCAGAAGCATCCAAGCCAGGAGCGACAGCACTAGGTGCAGCAGGTGCAGCAGCAGCATTACCTGCCCAATATTTATTAAAAGATAGAGAACTTCAAGCACAAGATGATAAAGCGAGAGCATCATTAGGTGCTAGTGTACTTTCAGCATTTAAACCAAAGACACAAACTATTAAAGGAACAAGTGTCAGCGATGCAGTAAATTATATGAGTGAAGCTGATGCTAGACAATATTTAATTAATAAAGGTTTACCAGAAAGTGCACCAACATTTAAAAGATTAGTTGGTCAGCTATCTACAGAAGATACAAATTTAATTGGTACACCTTTAATTATTTCTGGCAAACCTGCAGAAATAAATTTTCTTTCTAAAGGTGGAGTAATTTTTGATGCTAATATAACGCAGATAAAAGGTTCTGAAAAAACAGACTTTGCAACTTACAAAACTAAAAAACTTCAGGAAATAGCTAAAAAAGATTCTGATTATATAAATAAGATGACAACATTCTTACCTAATCTGCAAACAGCCATGGATGTTTTATTAGATCCAAATGTAAAGACTGGTGGTATTGAAGGTGCTCTTTTACCTGCAAAACAATTCCTAAAAAGCATATTTGGATTTAAAGATGAGGATTTAAAAGAACAAGAATTCTTAAGATCAATATCTTTTAAACTTGCTCCACAGATGAGACCTGCTGGATCAGGATCAACTTCTGATATGGAATTTAAAGCATACCAGCAAGCAATACTTGATTTGGGTAACAGTAAATTTGCAAACTATATAAATTTATATTCATTAAAGAAAATGACAGAGAACTCTATGAAGTTAAATCAGCTAGAAGCAGAATTATTAATGGATCCTAAAGGTTATTCTAAAGCATATATTAATGATCAGGTTAAAAAAGCTGATATAGGAATATTTGATAAATTCAAAGTTTTTGAAAAAGATGATGATGGCAAGTTAATTGAAATATACAGTAGAGAAGAAGATGATATGGGAGATTCAGACTTTTCAATAGCATTCGAAAAATATTGGAATGCTTTGCCAAAAGGTTCTGTTTTTAGGAACTCAGATGAAAAAGGTCAAAAGATAGTTCCAGATGCTGGACCATACATAGTTAAAGGTTTATAAAATGGGAATTAGTTTAAAAAATCTTACAGGAGCAGTAGATCCTACACAGGAAAAAGACGACGATGAAATAGTCGATCAGTTTGAAGATGGTAAAGAGCCAATTTTTGATAAAGATGCTTCTGTTTCTGAAAATGTATCATCTATAATTGATACTGCTTCTCAGATTCCATCACAGCTATACAAAGCAGCAACTGGGGAAGATGCAAAGCTCGAGTTTCCAGATGCAAAAGAAACAACTGAAATAGGAGATGTAGGATTCTTCGAAACTTTAGTTCCTAATGTAAAGTTAATGTTTGCGAGAGATGATTTTGGTAAAGCTGAAATAATAGCAGAATCATTTAAAGGTGATGAAAGATTCGGAGGAGTCTTTACAGATAAATTTAAAAATCCTATGATTGTATGGAATGGCGAAAGATATTATATAAACAAGCCAGGAATTAGTATGCAAGACGCAGGAACATTAGTTGGTGAGGTTATAAAATATTTACCAGCATCAAAAATAACTTCTGGAGCCAAAACTGTAGCAGGGAAAATAGCATCAGGAGTGCCATTATACACTGGTACAGAAATAGCAGGTCAAGGTATTGAATCAGTTCTTACTCCGAAAACTACTGCAACTGATCAGAGAACTCTTACTGAAAGAGGCAAAGAAGCATTAGGAATGGGATCATTAGGTGCTGGTCTTGATGTAGTTACTCCACCTATATTAAGACTTCCATCTCAAGCTGTAAAAGGTGTAACAAGAAAAACTGCTGAAGCATTAGGTAAAGAAGTTCCTGAGTTTGCTAAAAGTACAATACAATCTTCTAAATATCCACTTACACAAGGACAAAGAACTTCTGAACCACCTGATTCAAAAAAAGGATTAATATCTAGCCAAACAACTACAAAACTAGAAGCAGAAGATGTTGTTCGTAATGCACCAAGTACAGATCCAGCAGCAAAAGGTATTGTATCAGGATTTGATGAAGCACAGCTGACTGCTATAAGAAACGATGCTAAAGAATTGCAAAAACAGTTTGGCTCTGGTAAAATGACTGATGTTGATTCTGAATTAGTGCCTGTAACTGCTGCTGGAGAAATAAAAGATATTGTTACAAAAGAAGCCAGCAAGATGAAAAAACAAGCTGGTGAAGGATATGAGTTTGTAAAAGGAGCTTTGAATCAACCTATTGTTACTGTAGATGGAGCCAAAAATATGGTTGGCAATCTTCAGAAAATTATAAATGATGAGTTTGAAGGATCATTTAGAAGTCTTCAAGATATGCCTATTTTAAAAAGAGAGATAGAATATATTAATAAAGTTTTATCTAAAATAGATACTCAGCAACCATTTAAAAAAATTGCAGCATATCAGAAAGAACTGAACAGAGCAGCAAGAAGTGCACCTCCAGGATCGCCAGAAGCGATGATACTTGGGAAATTAAAAGGTGAGCTCGATAATTTTGTTTTTGGTGGTATTGAAAAAGGTTTTATTGAAGGCAATGAAAATGTAATAAAAATATTACAAAATTCAAAAGATCTTTACAGGCAATATATAGGTTTAACTGGTAAAGGGACATCTGGTGATATTGCTCAAAAATCAGCTAATGGTATTCTGAAAAAACTAACAAGTCCAGGATTAGAAGCAGATGCAGTTGTTGGTTCTTTTTTTGGTCATGCTAAATTTAATCCAGCTCCTGTTATGGCTACTGTATTAAAAAGATTTAAAGATAATTTGCCACCAGAGAAAGTTGCTGAGATAACAGCATTAGTTAAAGACGCAGTTTTAGAGAAAGCATTTGCTGGTAAAGGTAAATCAGGGATAACAAGAACGAATATTGTAAATAATTATAATGAAGTTTTTAAGAAAAACAAAGAACTTATAAATATGTTATTTACTAAAAATGAATTAAATAAAATAGCAAAATTTAGAAACGATGTTATGCCAACATTATGGGCAGAGATAAAACTTAATCCATCAGGAACAAGTTACACAATATTGAGTGCTATGGCTAGGACTGGAATTTTAAATTATATAAAAGCTGTTCCATTAGCAAGAGAAGGAATAGAAACTGTACAAACTATATCAAATGTAAATCAAGCAAAAGATATGGTGAAACAGTATATTACCAGAACAAGACAGCCACTTTTTATTGAATCTGAATTACAAGCAATATCTGCACCTGCAAGAGAAGAATTAATTGGAACAGAAGAAATAGACCCATCAGCCATAAAACCACTGGTTGAAAGTATCTCTGGTAAAAACATAAACAAGATATTAGAAGCTGTAAGGTAATGTTATGGTCGTTGCAGAAATCCTTACTGGTATAGCATTAGTTAAGAAATCTGTTGACTTCATAAAAGAAAATATAAATACAGCAAAAGATATAAAAGATATAGCCACTCAGATTGATGGGTTTTTTCAAGGCGAAGCCCAAATGAATAAAAGCAGTGGTAAAGTTGGCATCAAAGAGCAGTTTGGCATTGAATCAACTGCATCAGATTTTATAGATAGAAAATTATTAGAAGAACAAAGACAAGAGTTAAAAAATATAATTAATCTTCGCTTTGGTCCAACTGCTTGGGATCAAATAATAAAAGAAAGAGCAGATAGAATTAATCAAGCAAAAGAGCAAAAAAAATTAGCACAGATAGAAGCAAGACAAAAACAAAAAGAAGTAATAGATGCTTTACAAACTGTGGGAATAATATTTTGTGTAATTGCAGTTGTTGGTATATGTATTGCTTTGACTTTTAAAGCATATGGTGATGCAAAAATATACAATGCTCCAAAGGATTACACTTATAAACAAAAAGTGTGGCAAGGTAAAATAAAAGAAAAGAAATATACCACTTGCAGACTTAAAAAACGAATTACATCAAAATATACAAATAAAAGAGCTTGTATATATGAAGGAGGAAATAAAACATTTACTATGATGATTGAAGTTTGGTGTCCTAAAAAATACAGATGTGTCTATGATCCTAATGGCACAGAGCCAGATATAGACAAAGTTATGGATAGTTTAAGGAGTATAAAAGATTAAGAAGCTATGTTATTGGCCAGATCTTGCCAGTCTTCATTTTTCATATTTCCTCTTTTACTCCATGAAAGCAAATTAATAAATTCACTTTTACTAGGTCTTTTAAATAACTTTTCAGCATTCTTACCATCAATTAATCCTATAAAATCTCGACCAATCCTAACAAGAATCCAACAGCGACCTTTATTTTCATCATATTCTTTTAACCAAAAAACTTGATTTTTTCTTAATCCTACAGAAACTCTTTTTGGACTCCAATCAGCAATGTATTTTAATTCTATCCAGCCAGATTTACCATCTTTTAAATAATGAACATCTGGCATCCCTTTTGCAACTCTATTTTCTACTCTGTACATTTTTAGTTTTAAAGAAACTCTTAATAATACCCAAAAGTTGTTTTCACTCATTTACTCTTCCTCTTCAGTTAAAAATAATGAAACTGGATCTTTGTTAATATAATCAGCAAGATTCTTTTTATCTCTTAATGCTCTTATTATTTTTGTATCAATAGTCTTTGGAGACTCTAAATCAATATATGTTACATTTTTAGTAGTTCCGATTCTATGACATCTATCCTCTGATTGAAGTCTTGTTTCTAAATCAAAACTATTAGAATAATATATTGCATAATGTGCAGCAGTAAGAGTTAAACCTATGCCACCAGACTGTGGTTGACCTATAAAATATTTAATTTTTGGATCATTCTGGAATCTTTGTACAGCCACCTCCCTGAGATCGTTTGTTACATCTCCGTGGTAAGCTACTGCAGAATCCCCTAACATGCCCTGTATGGCTCTTAAATCGGCTTTAAATCGTGCCCATATAATCACTTTAGAGTCAATATCGGATAATACTTCTTTTAATGCCTCTAATCTTACATTTTTAGCATCAATCGGAACAACTTTATCTTCAGTAGGAAACCAGCCACATAATATCTGTTGAAGTCTTAACAAACGAGTTATTGCTTCTGGTGCTGTTACAGATTCACCTTCAAGTTCTGTAATAAAGTTCTTTTTCATTTCATTGTAAACTTTTCTCTGTTTTGGAGATAATTCAACATAATGCCTTTGATATATTTTTGAAGGCAAATCTAAACAATCTTTTTTAAGAACTCTATATGAACTTCCCTCAATGCTATTTATCAATTCTTCAGTATTTTGATAAGATACTATCTGTCTATTTTCAAAACCACCCATAACGCAATATCTTGCTCTAAAAGAATAAAAACTTTCATAACCTAATATATTTGGGTCTAAAAATTTAAATTGAGTGTAAACATCTTCTGGTCCTTTTGTAACTGGAGTTCCAGTCATTATTCTACGATATTTTGCATGTTTAGCAAACTTTGTTATCATTTTAGTTCTTTTGGCTCCAGGAGTCTTTATTCTAGAGCTCTCATCAACAACTAACATAACATTATTACTTATCAATATTTTGTTCATATAAAATACTGCTGTGTTACTAACAAATGCCTCAACATTAAAAGCAAATACTTTTAAACAATCATTAGCACCTATAACTTCATCAAATTTTTCATCTTGCTTTTTCTTAGATATACTTGATTGATAAAATACTGATTTTGTTGGACACCAATCAGGCATATGAGCAGGAAGTTCTGTTGATAACCAATTACGATGTACACCATTAGGAGCAATAACAACAAGAGCAGTTATCTTATTATTAGCATATAGATATGCAGCATTATCAATAATCACTTTAGTTTTACCAGTGCCTTGCTCCATTAATAAAGCAAATGCTTCTTTATCACGAGAAAGATAGAATGCTTTTCTTTGATGATCAAAAGGTTTTGTTTTAAATTTAAAATCATCATTAGCTGGTAAATCTTTATCTTTATTTTCTCTTGTTTCTTGGGCTTGTTTTAAAGATTCAATATATTTATCTACTATTGGTTTGGTATCCTCAGACCATTCTGCTTCTGGAAAGTTATTGTTTATGTAGGATATACTTGCACCAGTCGGATCAAAGAGCATATCTCTGCCGACCCACTTTTTATATCCAGGAAGTCCAGAAAGTTTTTGAAACGTGTCGCCACCAAGATCGCTCTTGATGACGCAGTATTTACCAAATGGTGATTTAGATATCTTCATTATAAGATACCTAATCTTTCAGCACATATCGGACCAATGCCACGATCAATACTGTCATGCCTAGTTAAATCCCTAGAGCAAACTGCACAGTTGCCAGTTCTTTTACCATAAGCAATAGCAGACTCAAGAGGATCTTCACAGATCCTTTTGATTTCAGAGATAACTTCATCAGACGGAGAATTAACAGGTAAGTAATAACCACCAAGCACCTTACCAATGTATTCTTTTTGATACTTGATATAAACAGCACCAGCATTTCTTGAAGACTCAGATGCTTTAGAGAATACTAAATCACCAACACGAACTTTAGGAAACTGAACTTTTTTAGTAACATATTCACGACCATTAGAATATCTTCTCTCAACACCTTCAGTCTTATCAAGGATAGCTAAAATTTTAGAAACATCAAGAGACAACATATTCTTTTTCTGCTCAGCTTTTTTTGCAGCTCTTTCCTCAGCATTATTTTTTATCTTCATAAGCATTGCAGAAGCAGAGAAAAGTTGAGGCTCAGTCAACTGACCTTTAGTATCAAACTGTTTTACTAAACTAGCAGCAAAACTATTCCAACTGGTAATTTCTCTTAAAGCATCAATAATCTCATTATGCTCCTTATAAAATTTATCCTTTTTAGCCATAACACTATTTGGGAATCTTCTTATCTTATCTTCTCTGATAGCAGTTAAAGTATCTATATTCATGTTATTTCCTTTCTCAATTATTTAAGTATCTTATCTCTTTTTGATCAATAAGTAAAGCAAGAAACATAAAAAAATATTTAATAAAAACATACACTTACAAATATTTATTGATTTTATTTTTTTCATAATAGCTATTTCTGATCAGATAATGATGTTTATTCCTTGAGGGGAATGTGGTGGAAATGATATTCCATAAACTGCAATTTTAGCATTAGGTCTTTTTGCTTTTACCTGATTCTGATAACCACGAGCATCTTCAATAGAATCAAAGGCAGTCTTTTCATACTTCCCTCTGCCCAGAAATTCTGTTACCACATAATGTTTAATAAAACTTACTAAATATTCGTCGTATTGATTTGAGTTCTCCATAATTTACCTTTCTAATAAAAAAAAGGAATGTGCTTATGCACACTCCCTGAACCATTTTGCTTTATTTTGTAACCTGTTTAATCTTGGTTGAAACTCAAAAGTATATTCTTTTGTCAACATTGATACAAACCACTTAACTTCTTCTCTACTGAAAAACTTAATACCAGTATCATCGAAATATTCTGGTTGGTGTTCTTTAGGATATCTAAATCTGTCCTTATGTATATCACAATCAACATCACCATTACATAAATAATAAAATGTATCACCATAATGAGTATAAACTGAAACACAATAATAAGTTTTGCCATTGTCAAAATTCTTAATCATGAAATCACTACTCCTATTAAAATGAATTTCATAGCCACCAGCGACCTTTCTTATCTCTTTTATATTCTTACAATTTGTTCTAGTTCTTAACATTTATTTTCCTTTCTAATAAAAACAGCTTGTTTTAAGAGCCATACACAGGCTGTAAATAACAGCCCATGTAGGATTAGACCTTATATTTTTAACCTTGAGCTGCAAGTTGCTCTGTAAATCTAAAATCCATATTGTTGTGCATAGGATCAAATTTAGGATTCTTTATCTCAACAAATGAACGAACCAATTTATTCTTATGCTTAGTTGAATACATATCTTCCCAAATCAAAGATTGATTATCAATAGTCTGACAATCTCTTGTATCAACTACTATAACATGCCTTGTTATTTCGACGATGTAAACTTTATTCGGAGCAAGGTTATCTTTAAGAAAATTATTTAACTTTTTTCTTTTCTCAAGTTCAGTTCTTTCTGTTTTGACACCAAACTTAGAACAAGCAGTCATCATATTCTTCATAGTCACACCTGCTGTAGATCTTTTCCCTCTTATCTTCTTAAGAGCTTTATAAGTGTCCTCATATTGTAAACCAGTAACAACTGCGACTGCATATGGACCACACCATGTTTTTCTTTTTCTGCCATATACACAAGTAACTTTTCTTTGCTCTGGAGTATGTTTTAAATTTTGCATTTAATTTCCTTTCTCAATGTATAAAGAAATATATCTCTTTTCTGATCAGAAGTAAAGCATTAAAGAAACTTTTTTTTAATTCATATAAATCAAGTGTTTACGTTAATTTACGAATTCTGTCAATATATATCTTTCTGAATCCTCTTCTAAGAGTTCCTTTTACAAGATACCAATCATTTAACCTGCCATCCTCAACTATTGGTTTGCCCATCTTAGGATATTTAAATCTATCAATCGTAGTTATTATTGGACCAGTGTCGTCTTCAAATGTCATGTTTAACCATAAATTATGAGTTTTTGCTATGCGACCACCTCTTTTTGCTAGGTTGACAGTTTCATTCAGATCTCTTAAATTTTTCTCTTTTAGCTTTCCAAAGAACACATATACTCCAGGATTATCAGCTTCAAGTGTGTCTATATCTATTATATCAGATTTAATGTTGTAAGAAGCTGGATCTTTCTTAATATGTCCAAACCTGCGTTCGCATTCAAATATATCGTCGTATGGTGTTTCTCCTTCATTCAAAAGGCGATCTTGCCTTGGAGTCAAAGGTTGCTGTAAATCTCTACGATTAATTATATCTTCAGCAAGTTTTGGACCAATACCTTTTATTCCTATTAATCCACCTATTAATTCACCATTTTGAACAGACCAATTAATTTTAGATTTATATTTATCATATGGCTTGTAAACCAATCCTTCTTTTACAACTTCTCTTAATAGTCTTACACCTTGTTCGTCATCTCTTACATTTCTCAAACATGCAGCAGCAAACTCAAGTGGGAACTTACTTTTTAACACACAACACCAATAACTGACCATTCCATATGCTATTGCATGACTACGATTAAATGCCCATGATCCCATTGTATTAATATTTTTCCATATAGTTAATGCTTGGTCTTCTTCAATACCATTCTGTTCTGCACCAACTTTAAACCTTTGCCAATATCTATCAAAGAACTCTTCACCATAACTTTTGCTCATAGCTTTCCTTAATTGAGAAACATCCTCCCAACTTAGTTTGCCAACATCTCTGGCTATGTTCATGACTTGCTCTTGGTAAACTACAACACCAAATGTAACCTCTGTTATTTCTTGTGTTAAGGGATGCAGATATTCTGTTGGACTTTCACCAACTCTTCTTTTTATATATTGAGTTGTTCCTCCAGAGTTAAGTGGTCCAGGACGAGCCAAAGCAGTAATTGAAGCAACATCCTCAAAATCAGCTATTTTCATTTGCCTAGTCAATGATTGAAGAGCATATCCCTCAAACTGGAATATTCCTGCATATTTTTCATCATTTAATACCTGAAATGCTTTTTTATCATCTAATCTATAATTTATTAATTTTTCTCTTTCCCAGCCAACTTGATCTAATATGTCTTGAAGAACAGACAAAGTTCTTAAACCTAATGCATCTATTTTAAGTAAATTTAAATCTTCTGCATCTTTTTTATCTATTTGTGCTGCACCAGATTGATTATTAACTGAACAATATTTATAAACTGGCTCTTCTGTTACTATTATTCCTGCAGCATGAACACCATTATGCCTAGCATGATTTTCCATAGTTGATGCTATTTTCATTTGGGGATATTTAGCAAGAACTTGTTTACCAACTTCCAAATCATTAAATGTATCCATAATACACATTGCAGCACGAGCATCACCAGAACTTCTTTCTATAATAGCACCTTTTAAATCATTAACTTCCCATGCTGGTATTCCTAATTCTTTAGCAACTTCTGTTATAGTGCTTTTGGCTTTATAACGAGAAACTGTTCCCAGATGTGCAACTTTTTCTAAACCATATTTTTCTATTAAATATTGTATTACCATTTCACGTCTGTCATCCTGAAAGTCAATATCAATATCTGGTAAATCCTCACGAGTTATATCTATAAATCTTTCAAATAATAAATTATGCCTTATCGGATCAATATCAGTTATTCCAGTTAAATAACAAACTAATGATCCTGCTGATGATCCTCTTGCTGGACCAACAAGCATATGCTTTTTTGCATAATTAATCATATCAGCTATAACAAAAAAATAATCCTCAAACTTTTTATCTGCAATCATATCTATTTCTCTTTTTAATCTTGCAGCATAAACTTTGTCTTTTAAATCTATATTTCTTGCTGGTGCTCCCTCTTCACATAATTGTCTTAGAGTTTTCTCTGAATGAAATGAAATCATTTGTGCTACTGGTAAATCAACATTACATTCTTTTGCTATTCTATAAGTATTTTTGAAAGCATCATCTGGTATCCAAGGGACACAATCTTTTAACTCCCACTCATTTAAAATATGCATTGGTGCAGTTCTATCTGTTCTGTTTCTGCCAACAAGAACTTCATATGCTTTTTTATCTGTAACTTTTGGATAATAATTATCACTTGTTGCTATTGTTCTAAATCCTTTTTCATTTGCAAAGTTAAGTGATTTGCGATTGCTCATAGGATTTATTTCTATATAAAGATTATCTTTTTTGGTCAGAGGTAGCAATCCCCACTCTGGGTGAGTTCCACTTAATATTATAACATCGTCAGATATATCAAAGAGCTCAGAATACCCGAGACGAGGGAAATAGTAAAATCGCTGAAAGCTGGTTGAGTCTGTGACGAGCTTGTAGAGTTCTTCAAGTCCTTTGTTATTTTTTGCGATGAATGACATTTGATTTGCTGTTTGTTTTGATCTGTTGAATGGATCCTCGACGACTGCAATCTCGACTCCGAACAATGGTTTCTTTCCTGACTTTTTACATTGGTTGTTAAAAGAAACATGACCCCAAGTCCCAATGTCACATATACCAATAGCATCTTCTTTACAAGTCTCAACAACTTTTGATATCGGACCAAATGCTTTCCTAAATGAATATTCTGTTCTTGCTCTAACATTTATCAATTTTCCTCCCTCACTTTCATAACTATTCTAAACAAATCGCTTTTTATTTGAAATTTTGCTAATTGATCGAGTGGCGACACTGTAAAACTTGATTCCCATATTTTGATTGTTTTCTCTATCTCATTATCTATTTCGCGAGCAGTCATTACATATGTCCTTCTTTTTTGTACCATTTCAAAACCTCAATCGTTGCTTCAACATCAACTAAAGACCTGTGTGCACCATCAATCTTTTTACCAAATAACTCTTCATATATATCTCCGAGTTTTTTCATCTTTCCCCAAACTGCTTGACCAACTTCAACTGTGCATATATGATTTGGTGGCCATGGAAATTTAGTTAGCTTATCAGATCTTTCTAATTCAAATTTTAATATCTTCCTATCAAAAGCTAAATTATGAGCAGCAAGATATTCTTGTCCTAAAAAAAATTCACAAAGTTTAGAATAATATGCTATGAAAGGTTTTTCATCTTTTAACATGTCATCTGTTATTTTAGTTATCTTCGTAATTGTGGGATCAAGCACATGTCCAGGATTACAAAAAAATTCTAATCTATCTATTTCTTCCAGATCTTTGTTTAATTTTATAGCACCAAACTCTATAATTCTTGGTTGTATATCTAAATCAGATCCTTCAGCTTTTGGCAGACCAGTAGTTTCAAGATCGAACACTATCATCATATGACTCCAACATAAATGAATAGACTCCTAGATCGTGCATTGAGTCTTTGTGTTTAGTTTCCCACTGATTTGAATATCTAATTAATTTACTAACAATCATATTTAAAAGACCCATGCGATTAAAATCATCAATTGTTTTTAACTCAATACCATTAGGAAATAAAACTTTCATGACTTCCCCATATTGATTATAAGAGTTGCCATATGCTTTTCCTCTTTGCTCAAATGTTTTTAATGCTTCCTTTATATTTAATGCAGGATTTGGTTTTTTACTCATTGGCTTCTTGCCTCCTAGCTTCTTCTTGGATTCCATCATCATGTCCTTTGTCATATGCTTTTTCAATATCAATATTGTAACTATCAGCTTTATTGATCAGATCTACAAGTTCTTGCCTTAGACTTGCTCTTACATCAAATATCCTAGCAACCTTTTCACCACTTAGTTCAATATCATTACCAATAATTCTAATACTCATTAAAAATCTCCATCTCTAGGTTGTAGGCAAGTTAATCCTAATTTCCTCCACATATCTACACATATTTGCCTATCCTCAAGAACAAACCATATATCTTTTGGTTTATAGTGTTCCAGAAATAAATGCTCTTTAACTTTATCATCCCATCTGTTATCATCGCTTTTTCTCATTAATAATTTATCACATGGGATGTCATAAATCTTTAGCCACTCTAGAGTTGCACTCCTATGGTATTCATCACGAGCAGTCATTATAACAATATCAGTATCATCGTCTTTTAGATTCCTAAGGATATTGCATACATTCTCAATAGGAGTATCTTCTATGCCTGCTTTGTTGAATTCAAAATAATTTTTACTATTATAAAAATGCTTTCTTTTTTCATAGTTTGATAATGTACCATCAAGATCACTAATTATTATACGTTTATCCATGATGGCACCTCCGAGTTCTTCCAAACAGCAAAACCTAATTTTTCACCATTATAATAATTTCTATATGCCTGAACTGGATCATCGCATTTATATTTATCAGGCATACACTGAGGAACAGTTGTAACTGCACGATGCCTTATAGGTTGGTTGGGATCGAGATGCAACTCCCAAGAAAACTTTTTCATATTATCTGGTTGAAAGTATAGCCACTCCTCTAGCTTTTTGCAAGAGTGGACTTTACCATATCTTATGAAATATTCCTCAAGCAAACCTTTAAACAGTTGGTATGCCCATACATAATTAGGAACACATTCTCTTACCCAAATAGCACAAGGATGATTTTTAAAAGCAGTTTTATACAAACCAGTTTCATCAGCCCATTGGTCGCCATCCAGAACTCTATGAGCAGTACAAAGCAACTGAGCAGTTTCAAGTATCATCTTAACAACATGCTTATCACAGTGCATATTTGCAGCAACTCTTGGATCTCTATCTAACATAAATATATTCATTAATTTTCCTTTCTAAAATATAATTTTATTATAATAATTAAATCTAATAATTAAAGTTTTAATTTAAAGATTTGGCCATTGATGGTGCTGCCCACTCTTTAGGTGTTAAGAATGGTTTTGCCCATGGATGTTCTTTTACAACTTCAGCAACCATCATTGTAAAAACTTCACGATATTCACCTTGTGCTCTTGGACTTAATCTACTCTTTGCCATCTCATGTAAAGTTCTTAGGTTAAACTTAGCAACTATATTTGTGTAAATATTAGTTGGTAATATTCCTCTGGCATCTTCTGCAGGAACACCTGCTGTTATCAACTGTTGATATCTTTGGTTGATTATTTCCATTGTGCCATCATAGATCTCTTTTGCCATGCCATCTGCAATAATTCTTTCTGGAGTGTAATATTCAAAACCTGTCATGTCTACAGTTCTCTGAGATTGTTGAGCATAAGATCCTTGTCTGGTTCTAACAAACTGATGAGTGAATCCTCTTGACACATCTCTAATATCAAATGTGTAATCAATAAATTCCCAAGAAGATTTTATGGTGTTGAGCATGTAATCAAGATGCTCATCTTTTTGCTCTTGTGGCCATGACTTTATTTTATCATAAGCACCTTCATCATTCATTAACCTTGTATTTTTAGTAAACAGCAATAGATTAACTGCGTCGCTGGTCGCATTAATTAATTTAACTTTCATTGATCTTTTCCTTTCTTTATTAATTGACCTATTAACATTAAATTTCTTCCAACCACTCCGATTATACATTGTGATTGTATTTCTAGTTCCCATTCAAATCCACTTGTTTCTGGATCATAATATGGATTGTTCATTAACATTTTAAATGATGACTCTGTCCAAAAGGATTTGTGAGTAAGATCTTGATATGCTAATTCAGATTTGTAATATGGTACACCATATTGTAATATACCACCATACATTAGAACTCTTTGAACTTCTTTTAAGAATAATATAGCATCCTCACCTGTCAGGTGTTCGAGGAAGTGGTAACAATGCATCATTGATACTTTACCATCAGCTGTTGGTATTGGGTTTTTTGGAAAGTTCCAGTGTGGTAATCCAAGATACATATCTGCTAATGATTTTCTTTTCCCACTTTCTCCAATACCTATTGTTAATCCAGAAGATTTAGGTGTTTTTAACATACCTATATCTCTGTCAAGTGCCAGTTTGGCTAAAACTCTATGTTCCATTTTTATGCATCCACTTCTCATAATTTGAATTTTTACTTATAAATTTTTCTATTACTTGTATGTCATTAACAACATCATCAAGTAATAATTGTCTCCATGTAGCAAAACGACCAATGGAATAAATGTTATATTCACTAGTCATTTCATAGATAAACTCTTTTCTTAATTTTTCATTGATTGGTCTTATCTTACCATATTTCTGATAAGAGTCTTCAAGATTTATTAATTTATTTGCACGGAAACCAAAGTCATCATATAATGCTGACATGATATGTGAACCAGCATTGGCATCTGGTTTTTTTATTGATTCAGATATAACGATATTTCCTATTACAGATATTCTATAATGATTTACGTTTGGGTCTGGATAATAAATAGTCTGATGTATATCAACCTCTGGTGAATCAATAATAGCTTTTTGAGTCCATATTTCTTGATAAGGAAACTCTGGTATATCTTTCCATTTAATTATTTTCATTAATGTAGGCATAGGCAGTGTAGATATTAATGGCACTTTTTCTCTATTGTGAATAATATCTAATCCATTAACTTTGTAATCATAAACTATATTACAATCACTTGCCATCTGACTTATTATATTTTCTGGAGCAATATATCGCTCAACAGTTTCTAAATTATCTATAGATCTGCTAAGAACAGAGTTTGTAACTTTTTGCGAATACATATTGCTGTAATATAAATTTGGTTGTGCAATTATACCTTTATCACTTTTAATTGCTTTTGATACTTTTACTCTTTTAAATGGAATAGAACAAGCAGTGCCTACATCGCTTGTTCTAAACCTTAATAGAGCTGAATGATTATTAGGAAGTTCGCTCTGTGCTTCATAAATTTTAGGATGATATTTTCTTAATATATTTCCTGCCAAAAGTCCTGCAAGACCTGCTCCATAAATAATCATTCTTTTCCCTTTTTCTGAAAATTATTGATCCTAGTTATAATTGATTGCCAAGCACGAATATTCTGATTACATTCTTCAGCAAAATGTTTTAAAACTTTTCTTTTAGTTGGAAGATTTTTCCCAGTTTTTAAATCTGGGAAAGGAATCTCTTTATCATACTTTCTCATAACATAGTAAAGTGTTAAGTCTTTTGGGTCTTTTTCAGCACAAGACAAAATATTATTTAAAAGCATTTGCGCATCTTTAAATTCCATCACATTAAACTCCCGACTTTGGTGCACATGTTATGTCAACTATGACTGGCACTGGTTTACCATTTATTTCTCTACGACCATAAAAAATCACTGGTCTCAAGTTGGCTGATTTGCAATCCTCAATAGCATTAATAACTTCTTGCCTATCAGGAATATGCATCTCTTTCTCAACTATGAGATTAGTGTTGGGCATACTACTGCAAGCAGATAGTACACCCAAAGCAATTAAAGGTAATGCTCTAATCATGATTTATCCTTAATAGAAACATAACCTTTTTCGATATCCCAAGCAAGATCTTGACGACGACCACCTTGACTAATGTAATCTTCATAAGACATTGTTGCACCTTTTCCACCTAGATTAATTAATAAACCCATAGAGTGAAAACCTTTGGTTGCTTGTCTGCGAGGATTATCAGCAACATTACAAATTATAATCTTGCCAGCAAATTTACCTTTAGGATTATCTTTTGTTGGAGCTTTTTTAGGTTTTGATGGAGCAGAGTCTGCTACTAATTTTTCACCCATCACTGGAACCCAACCTTTTTCAGGAGCATCTTTTGACAACTTAGCAAAGATTCTTTTAGCACCTGTAATCTTATCTGGAAACTTTTTAGTTTGATCACCACTAAGATTATTAAAAATATTAACTAACTTCTGAAGAGTTGTATTAGGATTATCAGCTAACTCTGAAGGAGTGCTTGCAACAATGAAACCATTACCATAACTTTGGGCTTGCTTTTTGCTCTCAAAAGAGTTGATCTTATAAGTCTTATTATTGAATGTATATATAGTCATTTTATTTCCTTTCTAAAATATAAGCAATTAAACTTATATTCATGTTATCTCTCTTTCCTACAAAAAAGTAAAGCAAAAAAGAAACTTTTTTTTAATTCAGCTTTTTCAACACTATACTTCAAAGTATCGAAGACCTCTAGGTCTGACCAAAAATAGGTTTTGTTTTGTTCTAGTCAAAGCAACATACCAAACTCTATTTTCCTCATCCCCACCTAAATTTTCCCAAGATAACTTTCCCATATCTGTTAGTAACACTAGGTTATCTGCTTCACCACCTTTTGATTGGTGGATTGTAGATATAGTTATTCTTGGCTTGCTACTAAACTTTTCTCCATTCCTTAAACATGATCTTAAATATTCTCTCTCATCTGGTGCTATACCTTTTAAAACTTTCATCCAATCATATTGTTTTGCGTCAGATGGCAGACCAATATCATTAATAAAATATTTATCTAGCTTTTCAAGTTTAACTTTAAATCCTAAAAAGTTTACAATATTTTTTGCTTCATGATTTGATATTGATTCACCTCTTCTCATTCGCTCCCAACTTATTATAGCACGAGTTTCTTCGCTGTCAAGAGAACTTTTACCATATATGTTATATGCAAATCCCTGCTGACGGACTGCTTGTTTGTATCTATTTAATAAATATTTACTTCTGCTCAAAAGCATCCATGTTCCCTCACCAGAAAAATCTATGTCTTGTTCGCTTACTACATATTCAACTGAACCTTTTTCATCTCTTGGTTGCCACTCTTTTGGATATCTATTTTTTATTCTTTTCACAACATCACCAGCAATGTTGTGAACTGATGATGGTATTCTATAACTTTTTGGCAATATTCTTTTTTTACCTTTTAAACTTAAAAACTTAGTTATATCTGCCCCAGCCCAACCAAATATAGCTTGATCATCATCCCCAGCTATATAAACCTCACTGGCAGATGAACTTGCTTTTATAGCCATTTTATATTGTAAAGAAGATAAATCTTGTGCCTCATCTATTATACAAATATCTATTGGCAAGGATGATTCATAACTCTCAAGCATATCTGTAAAATCATATAAACCATTTTCTTTTTTATATTTAATTAATGAATGGTGATATTGTTTCACTGCATGTAAAGTCAGATCATTTACTTGTGTAATATTATATTGATCTTCAATTGTACGAATGCCGACTCTGGCCAGAGCTTCAAGTCTTGAACATTTATCCCCAAGACCATCACCAGTGTGCAAACCTAAATCTTCATCATATATTCCTCTGAACTCTACACCGAGTGCTTTACCAAATCTGCGATAATGAGCATTGGTCATAACTTCATCCCTTTGCATTCCTAACTCTTTAAAAGCAAGTGAGTGTAGAGTCCTAAAATATGGAAATCTATTTTCATCAAAATTAAATTGTACCATTGCTCTTTCTTGTGCTTCGTATGCAGCTTTGCGAGTAAATGCAAGATATGCTATTCTTTCTGGTGGTATGCCACGAGCAATAGCATCTCTGACTATATTTAACAATGTTGTTGTCTTTCCTGTTCCTGGAGGACCAAGTATTAATTCAACATGCCTAGTCATCAAAGTCGCCATTCATGTACATTCTTTCAAGTTCTTCATCGCTTAAATTTTTAAAACTTTTTGAACTTAATTTGGGTTTCTTTTTTTTAGTAATTAATTTTAAATTTGGGATTTTAGCTTTAATAGGAACTTCAACTGTTCTAAATATATGATTACATGTTTGGCAAACTCTTTTTCTTTTAACAGTTGAATTTTCTTTAAAAACACCATTTTCTTGATAAGTTATAAGACGGCTGTCTTCAACACTTGTTTTGCCAGTCTTACATTTTATACACAACATCAAAAGTCCTCCTCAACACTTGATGGTATTGTTAAGTCCTCATCGTCATAAAAGTCTGGCGATGGCACTGACCATACTTTAACTGGCTTTGATTTAATTCTAAATGCTTTTCTATCTCCTCCCAAATTTCTTAACCAAGACCAAACTTGATGCTGAGATGGATATCTAAATCTTCTTGCTTCAAGAAATATAAATAAATCTTCTGATCTGAAGTAAACTTTGCCCTCATCAGAGCTGTGCCATGGTTTACCATTCATGATCTCATCTTTTTGACGTGCTTGTACTTTTCCAGTTAAAAATGAATCAAGTATTTTTTCAAACTGACCTTGAGGACTTGCATCGTCTGGATCTTGCACAACTTCAACTGTACTCAATAATTCATTTATTCTTTGCTCCCATCTTTGTGCAGGCATAGTGCTTGGGCATTTATTTAATTTTTCTACACATATCTTTTGAAGCTGTTTCTGATCAAGTAATTGTTGAGTTGTTACCTCAATCCTTTCNCCTTGCATCTCAATATACCATCTTACAGANGACCTATTTTCAGTTTCATATTTGGTTATNGCATCCACTTCAATAGATGCTCCTCCACCACCTATACCACCTATTCCATATTCTCTTTTCATACATTTAGATTTTTCACAATAATTGCATATTGGTGATTGTTTACAAGTAAATGCATAATCTTTTTTGCTCACTGCTTTAACTAATCCATTGACCTCTGATGCAGGCAATGGTTCAGATACATGCTCATAATTAAACTTCATTAAATCTTCTTGCCAGTCGTCTGGATTCTTTTTGCGATAATAAACACCAACATTAAATAATGATATATTGCGACCACCTTCAGGAAAACCCATTGTCAGTATGTGTTGCAGGCATGGAGGACCATCACTAAATGTTTCAACTAGCTTTGGTGTATATGCCTCTAATTTTTCAAATGTTGTTCTTTTCTTTTCAGCTAAATTAATAAATTCAGATAAATTTAATTTTTTGCCTTTATGTATTGCATGTCTTTCACTTTTATCTCCATCCCAATAACAAAGGTTAATCCAGTTTCCTCTATCGCGTTCATTTGCTCTACTAATTTGTTTTGGGAATATTTCTGCACCACCATAACCTAATTGTGCAGCAAACTCATTCAACTTGCTTACCATATCAATTGCAGCAATTGCAGGTTCACAAAATAAATATAAATGAGCACCACCAGATTTACTTCTACAAAGTACAAGTGGTGTATCTCTAATTTTCTTTTCAAGTTCTTCAAGAGATTCATTTAACTTAACATCGCCACGAATATCTACATCAACCACTCCAAAATTACATGAGTTGTTTTGTTTCAGCATTATTATGCCAAGTATGTATTCGCCACCTTTCAAATGTTCTTCAAAGTTTTTCTGACTTGCTGGTTCGCTCATTGTAATTGCACGACCAGACTTTTTACCATCTGCTTCTTCTTTTTGAACTCTGTATTGGCCATGAGCATGTTCATAACCACTAAATAATTTCATAAATCTTTTTGTAAGGTCAGACATCTGTTTCCTTTCTAAGAAGACGTGAGCCACTGTAAAAGTCAAGTCCACTTAAACCCAAAAAACTTAACTTTTGGAGGAGTGGCTCACTGTTAGTCTGTATGAGGTCAGACTAATTAGAATGAATCTTCTTCAGAATTTTCTTCAGTTTCTGGAGATACCTTAACATCACCTTCAGCGATCTTCTTTTTAAAAGATCTTGCTTCAAGATACAATTGTGTACCATTTTCAAGATTTTCTAAAATGCCACCAGACTTTGCATCATATAACATTTCAATCTCCCAATTGAACCATGATCCTTCATCATTACTTTCAGGCACTGAAAATATTTTATAAGCATTCCAAAACATCGCAGGATTAATTGTGCCTTTTCCACTTGGGTGTGGTATTTGCAAACGATTAATCATAGAGTTCCAACGACGAGACTTTTTAAGACCAGAGCTTGCCATTGAAATTAATGCTGGGGAATATGTACCATCATCAGCGACTACATAAACAAAATATTCTGCAGAGCGAACCAATTCATTTCCCTCTGGTGTAAAATATTTGCCCTTGTCACTTTGAGTACAGTTATTTAATAGTTCTGGCTTGTTACCATGATCAGCAACCAAACCTTTCCTATCAGCTTTCCACTCTATATAGGTTGTACGATAGCTGACTGGGACAACTGTGATACCTTTTTCACCATCATAAATATTTCTTGACACACTATCAAATATGTGACCTGCTTCTGCACCTTCAACATATTCGCCCTCTCTTTTTTTAGTCTGAGGAGATCCGTCTTGTAATATTCTTAGTCTTGGTATCATCATGTCATCATTTGACATATTGTGACCAGTTTCAGCATCTTCTAACAATAAGCTGATATCAACTACATTGGAGCTCTGCTCCTTTTTCGCTACTTTATTATTCGCCATGATATTTATCCTTTCCTAATCTTGGCTCTGCGACCTTCATAAACTTTAAAAAGATCACGAGGGATGTTCTGTCCATTATCTATTTTTTCTTTTATGAAAGAATTAATAGTCGCTGGGTGAACACCCATTGCACGTTTGTAATGAAGTGATCTGTTTTTGAGTTCTTGAGTAAACTCATTACACAAAGCATCTTCATCACGACCAAATTGAACCTCAACATTACTTTTTATTAATTCCGCACCACCATTAGCACGCAACCATTCAAAGCACTGTTGTTGCCTAATTTCAAGTTCTGCCTTGTCATCGCCTTTGGCTCTTATAATAGAGCTTTGTGATGGGACAGAAGCTGAAACAACATCCTCAACTTTTACCTTTGCACCATTGTTCAAAGAGAAGTCTTTGATGTTCAATTCTTGCATTAGATCAGGCAAGTCTTGATTAGCCAACTTATTGAGATCCTGCTTTTTTTGCTTCAATGACAATTCAATTGCTGAAATCTCTTCTTCAAGATCAAACATTTGTTGTGCCAAATCAGCGATTGCACCTAGTTCATTTGATGCAGGTGCTACATCATCAAGCAGATTTATACTCATCTTTTTCCTTTCTTAATTCAAGAGCGACTGGCATGTACCATCCTTTGCGTCTATCCCTTTCGCCCTCTTCCATATTTCGCTCCCATCGGAGCACTCTTACTGTGGATGCTTTTTCGCCAGCTATCATACAACATATCATAACAGCGATAGGATCTCCACCTCCTGGCCAGAGTAAATAATCCTCTGAACAGAAATCTTTCATTATCTGTCTTGCTTTATATATGGATGGTCCAGGAAGAAACTGTGGTTTGTCGTTAGCTTCAAATATTACTTCTAACGATCCATACCTTGTAGCATCAGTGAGGTCTGGCACCCATCCAAACTTATTTTTTATTGGTCTATTGACCACATAAACTTTTGACATTCTTTAAGTCCTTTCTCAGTATTTTTATTATTATCTCTTATTATTAAAATAATTAAAAGAAGAATTTAACAGATACTTCTGTTATGATAAATATTTCCCTATGTCCATAGCTTTTAATTTTTTGCCATGTATTTTCTTTAATCTTTCTAATTCTTCAACATATTGTTTTCTGCTCAATATCATGTATTCAACTTCACCATTTGGATATATAAATTCATAAAATTTATTATTATGCATGTATTGATTTGCAGCTGAATTAAATTGTTTTAGCAAATCTCTATTACCATTAAATATTATTTTAGATGTAATGTTGCCATTGTAATTATCACTCTTATGAATATAATCTCTAATACTTATAAGATTTTTTATGTTTGTGCTCTGGCAACAATCACGCAGTGAACCATCAGGATCATAATTTTCTAATCTGTGCAGTTTCATTTATTTTTTCCTTTCTAAATAAATATTATTAATCTTATATCTTATATAAAGAAAAAATTAAAGAAAAAAATTTATTGTTTGAAATTTAGAGAATTGTGGGAACGTTGGTTTCGTCAATGATTTTATTTAAGTATAACAAAATGTTAAATTGCGTTTCTTACCTAATGGATTAAGGGAAACGTATCCCAGACTCTGGTAACTATTTTTCTAAGTTGTTGTTTTTACTGAATATCTTTTTCTGCAATATTGTTTACTTTTATGTAAAAAAGAGATAAGATATCTATATAAATTGAGAAAGGAATACAAAATGAAAAAATTTTTAGTTAAACAGCCTAATTATCCAGCAATCGCTAGTGAAAGTGAAAAATATTCATTTTTAGTGAGCAGAGGAAAAGTACATGCTTGTGATATGGCTATGACTGATGGTTATTATACTGATGCTGCAATAATTACTGCAGANAATTTAGAAAAGGTTTTCGAAGAAGGTAATTTCCAAGAGTATAATGATAACATTGAAAAGATTGATACATTCAGTTCTGTGTCAGTTGGTGACGTTATCGTTGATATTGAAACTAAAGAGTGTCATGTTGTTGCTCCTGTCGGTTTCTCAAAAATATTATATCCTGATCTTTAATGGTCAGGATTTATCAAATAAATATTATAGATTTTTTAGAAAGGAAAACAAATGATTAAAAAATATTTTATTACTGTTAATATCGAGTTAAAGAACCCAGAAACAAATGAAGTTGCAAACTACTCTAATGTTGATAACTTTTTAACTAAGAATGGCACAAGGTATAACTTCCATCCATCTAAGGCAGAAGCTATCTGCTTTTATTCATATAATGAAGCTGAAGAGTTCAGAACTAATTTTGATTTTGAATCTTTACCTTGTTTCAAATTTTTTACTGATAGAGGATATGAGGTGCGTGTTTATTCAGATATTACATATTCTTTTTATGGTTACTGTAACAATCATATGTACAGTGATGTACAACCTTATGAGATTGTAAGAGTTATTTCTCCAAAGACTATTGTAATCAGGCAGATGGATACAGTTCAGACTGTAAAGCCAAAACAGTTCGTTTCTGGTGGTTTTTCTGCTCACTGTGTTGATCAAGATAAGCAAGATTATAATTATAGCTCAAATAAATCTAACAAACTTATACAAGCTAGATTACAAAAGAGTGGTCATTATAAGTCAATTGTTGGCAAGCATTTTCTTAGCGAGCAACCTTTTAAATTTCATGATTATAATTTCTAACAACTGGGGAGCAATGCTCCCCTTTTTTATATATTGAGGAGAATAATATGCCAAAAGGATATTTAGGAAAAAATAAACCAAAATTAAAAAATTGTGTTATATGTAAAGGCAAGATTGATATACAATATAAACCAAATGGTGCTATGTATTGGGACAAAGGTCATAATCCTTGGCCAGTAAAAGATAAAGGCAGATGTTGCACTGAATGTAATGAAACAAAAGTTATTCCTGCAAGGTTTGGATTCTTTTAACTGTGGAGGGATATTACGAATATATGATTAGGAGGAGTGCTCAAGTGGTTTTAATAAAAGAAATCAAAGATGAAGTAAATGGTCTCAATAAAGAATTAATAAAATTAAGAAATCAATTAGCAGAGGAGAAGTCTGAAGAGAAATTATCTTCTGTTTAAAATATGTTGAGAATTATAAATATAATATCTGCCAAGATAAAATTTATGCAACATTATGATAATTAAAACTATCTTTTCTGATCAGAAAACACTATCATAATTATAATTTCCTCCACTAGTAAGATCAGCCAGATAAATTCTGGCTTTTCTTTTTTCTAAAAAAGAGTAATAATTGTTGACAGTTAGTTTATCAGTTTACCACTGGAAATAAGGTTTAAAGGAATAAAACATGGCTTCAAAGAATAAAAAAGTGCAGGTGCAGAGACCTGTTAAAGATGGACCACCAATTCAACCTGAGAAATTTACTGGCAAATTTAAATCTGTTGAGCCAATGAAGTATCAGAAACCAGCGAGAGAAAGACCATACAAATGGAACCACCATACAACTATCAACTGGATTATGGGACAAGCAGATCCTGTTGGATTCCTTGCGCAAGTTATGCAAGGCAAAGAGATCTTTCCTGTTTATTCAGATGATGGTGGCGAGTTGTCAACTGTTGGTAAAATATCTGCAGACCCAGAATTAAGAGTTATGGCTGCAAAAACTTTACTTGGTAAATGTGTTCCTGATTTAAAAGCAGTTGAAGTCAAAGCACAAGTTGAAGAGAAAAAAATAATAGATATAACTAGGATAAGTGATAATGACCTCACCACCATTGAGCGAGTTCTTGAACACTCTGTCATTGACGCAAGTGAGAGCAGAGAAGATGAAGAGGTCGCTAAAGGAATTCACAAAGAGTTCTTGGCAAGCAATTGAGCCAGGACGAAAGTTCTATGACAACTGGCATATAGATGCTATCAGTGAACATCTGCAAGCTGTTGTTGAAGGCAAGATAAAAAGATTGATAATAAATATCCCTCCGAGACATATGAAATCAATTAGTGTTTCTGTTGCATTACCTGCATGGACTTGGACCATCCAGCCAGAAAAAAGATTTTTGTTTGCAAGTTATGCTGGTTCACTTTCTATTAGAGATTCGGTGAAATGTAGAAGACTAATTGACAGCCAATGGTACAAAACATATTTTGGAGATATATATAATCTAACAACTGATCAGAATCAGAAGCAAAGATTTGAGAATGATAAAACTGGTCAGAGAATCGCAACATCTGTTGATGGAGCATTGACTGGTGAAGGTGGTGATATAATAGTTATTGACGATCCTCATAATGTTAGAGAAGCAGAATCTTCTGCAGTTAGGCAAGGTGTTCTTGACTGGTGGGATCAAGCAATGCAGACTAGGTTGAATGATCCGAAGACTGGTGCCTTTGTTATAATAATGCAGCGAGTTCACGAGAACGACCTCACTGGGCATATATTAGGGAATGAAAGAAATGCTTGGGATCATTTATGTTTACCTGCAAAATATGAAATCGGACACCCAACACCAACGAGATCTACTCTTGGATTTGGGGATCCTCGAACCAAAGAAGGTGAGTTGCTGTGGCCAGAGAGAGTGGACGAGAAAACTCTTGAGAATCTTGAAGCGAGTCTTGGGACATACGCAAGTGCAGGTCAACTGCAACAGAGACCAATGCCCAAAGGTGGTGGGATATTGAAAGCAAAGTGGTGGGTGCCATGGGATAAAGAAGAACTGCCAAATATTGAATATGTAATACAAAGTTATGACACTGCATTTTCTACAAAGGACAAAAGTTCTTATTCTGCTCGCACAACATGGGGAGTATTTAGAGAAGACGGTCAAGTGAATGCTATTGTCATTGAGATGTGGTACGATAGAGTTACATATCCTGAATTAAGAAAACTTGCTCAAGAGTCTTATGAAGAGTGGCAACCAGACGCAGTGCTGATAGAAAAGAAGGCATCTGGTCAAAGTTTGCTACAAGATTTGCGCATGGCAGGTGTGCCAGTTTTGGCTTATAATCCTGATAGAGACAAGGAAGCAAGAGCTCACGCGAGCAGTGCATTATTAGAAGATGGAAGAATTTACTTTCCTTCTGACAAAAAATGGGCTAAAAATTTAATAGATATTTGTGCAGCATTTCCTGCAGGTGATAATGATGATATAGTTGATACATGTACACAAGCATGGTTAAGATTAAGAAAAGGTTGGTTTATAACACATTCAACTGATTATGACGAAGAAAATGAGCAACCTCAAAAAAGGATGACATTCTATGGCTAAATCCCCAACAGTTATTCCATTCGCAGAAAGTATGCCTGCTGACGACTTCCAAATCGAGAAAATTAATGATGATGAAGTTCTTATTGGAGATCCAAATTTAGATATTGTTGAAAAAGACAAAACTGCTTTTGATGAAAATCTAGCAGAGTCAGTCAGCGAGAATGAGCTGAATGCAAAATCAAGTTCTCTGATCAAAAGTTACGAGTCTGATAAGGAAGCAAGATCTGAATGGGAATACAGATATAAACAAGGTCTTGAAACATTAGATCCTGAAGGTGGTCAAGAGGAAGAAGAAAACCAAAGAGCATCAAGAGGTCTGAGTACAGTTGTTCATCCTATGATTGCTGAAGCAGCAACTCAATTTAATGCAAGAGCAATAGCAGAATTATATCCATCAGGTGGTCCAGTAAAAACAGTCATTGTTGGTGAGCCAACTGAAGAGATGGAAGAGCAAGCCAAAAGAGTTAAGAATTATATGAATTATCAGATCACTCAAGAGATGCCTGAGTATTTCCCTGATCTGGATCAGATGTTATTCCAGTTGCCATTAATCGGTCATACTTTTAAAAAGATATGGTGGGATGCTAATCTTGACAGGCAATGTTCACAGTTTGTAAAAGCAGAAGACTTTGTTGTGTCACCAGAGAGCAAAGATTTATATACATCATCACGATATACACATTTGATCAGAATACCAAGAAATGATTTTAACAAATATGTAAAAGCAGGATGGTATCTGCCAAGCAAATATACATCAGAAGATATTGATCCTTCTGGCGATATTGGTAGTGATATTGAAGGTGTTGATCCTTATGGCGATTCAACTGATGAGGTTATGACATTATTAGAGATGCATGTTTACGAGTCGTTTGAAGGATTAGATAACATAGATGACGATGATGATAATGCAGTTGCCTTACCTTATGTTGTTACAATAGATTATGATTCTGAAAAGATTGTAAGCATTCGCAGGAACTGGATGCAAGATGACGAGCAACAAAAACGCAGAGATTGGTTTGTAAGTTATAAGTTTCTTCCTGGAACTGGTTTTTATGGATTTGGTCTTTACCATATGATTGGTGGCTTGGGCAAAGCTGCAACTGGATCATTAAGAGCATTATTAGATTCTGCTGCATTTGCAAATATGCAAGGTGGTTTTAAGTTAAAAGGCAGAGTGACAGGTGGCGAGATGCAAATCAATCCAGGAGAGTTTGCTGATCTTGATGCTACAGTTGATGATGTCAACAAAGCAATAATGCCACTACCATTTAAAGAGCCAAGTAGCACACTGTTTCAATTAATGAATGCGATAGCTGATGCTGGTCGTAGATTCGCAAGNACTGCAGATTTAAATGTTGGTGATGTCAATCCTAATGCACCTGTCGGTTCAACTGTTGCTTTAATAGAGCAAGGCAGTAAATCATTTTCAGCAATACATAAAAGGTTGCATTATTCTCAAGGACAAGAGTTTAAATTAATAGCGAAATTAAATGCAGAATATTTACCAGAGTCTTTCCAGTTTTCACAAGCTGGCAGTGATTCTACTATATATGCTGCAGATTTTAATGATCGTGTAGACATAGTTCCTGTTAGTGATCCGAATGTATTTAGTACAGCACAAAGAATCGCTCAAGCTCAAGCAATATTACAGATGAGCCAATCAGCACCTCAACTACATGATCAATATGAAGCATACAAAAGAATGTATGAAGCTATAAGAATAAATAATGTTGATGAGATATTAAAAGCTCCAGAAGAAGCACCAAGACTGGATCCGATTGATGAGAACATGAGTATAATGTATGGGAAACCAATAAGAGCTTTTCCTGAGCAAGATCACGAGTCGCACATAGCAGTTCANATGCAGTTTATACAAGACCCATCATTAGGTGGCAATCCAGGAGCGAAAACAATGCAACCAATATTAATTGCACATATTGCTGAGCATGTTGCTTTATTATATCGCCAAAGAATGCAAACTGCTATTGGTGTATCATTGGCACCAACTCCTGATCTGCGTGATCCTAAATTTAAGTTTGAAGATATTAGTCCAGAACTTGATATGCAGATAAGTCAGAGAGCAGCAGAAGTCGTAGCACAATCACCACAAATGGCTGCAATCAAACCATTGGTAGCACTGGCAAAGAATCAGCAACAACAGAATCCATTACAATATGCACAACAGCTCGCACAACTTGAAGCTCAATCACTTCAAGCAAGGACACAAGCACAGATTCAAGCAGATCAAGCCAAAGCTCAGCAAAAACTTGCAATCAATGAAGCAGAAGCTAAACAAGATATGCAAATTGAACAAGCGAAACTTGCAGCAGAACTNGAAGCGAAAGTTAAAAAACTTGAATTAGAATTACAACTAGAAAGAGAAAAAAATCAAATTAAAATGCAACAGGAGATAAATAAAAATGCCAGACCATTATAACGATGCAATGAAAGAAATGAGAACAAGACTGCCAACCTCTGACGCAAAAGAAAATGCGATGATGGGATTAGCTGAAGAGGGCATGGAAATGGCAACAGGAAGAGGTGCAACTTCCGACATAGAAATAGCAGCAATGAGAGAAGCTACAGTTGATCTTGAAACTATGAAAACTTTAGTTGCTATGGGATTAACACCTGAGGAAGCAATGAGAGAAATATCAAAAATGAAATCGACACCTGTTGATCCATCTGCTTTCAGTGGTGGGGCACCAGCAAGTATGACAAATCAAGGTGTTCTTGGTGGAATGACTGATAAAGACATGGCTATGTATTTACAAAATAAAGTTGCTGAGTTGAGGGCAGGCAGAGGCATGGGTGCATTAGCAGGAGTTCCATCTGGTACTGAAACACCTATGCAATTTCCTAAACCAAGACCAGAAAACTTAATGATGCGTAATCAATCTATGGGACAAGACAGAACAATGAATCCTATGAATACACTTACAAGAGGAAATGTTCCATCAACATAAGAGGTCAAAATGCCATCACACAATAACAACAATATAGGTGCTCTTGGTAGTTTAACTCAAGAAGCATATGGAGATTTAAAAGGTGGTTTCAAATCAACCAACCCAGCTTTTACTCTTGGTCCAATAACTATTAGCAAAGGAACATTAGGAAATACAGCACTAGGATTTACACCAATCGGTATTCCTGGACAAATTTTCTCTGGAATACAATCATATCAGGCAGAAAAAGCAGCACAGCAAGCACTTGGTCAGAATAAAGGATTACTTGATACAATTACAGGTATGGTTACAAATCCGTCGCTCGATACTGCAAGAAGTATAGCAGACACAAACAAAGATGGCATAGTTTCAGATAGAGAAGCTCAAAATTTTGGAATGAACAGAGGTCTGACTGCGTATCAAGTTGGTAGAGATCCAACAGCAGGATATAAAGCAGGGACAGTAAATGTTAGTCCCTTAGGAAAGATAGATCCTAAAGGTGGGATAATTGGTTCATATCAAAACAGATCTGTAACTCCAAATATTTATAGTCAAATGAAAGTTGATGATCTTACATCTGGTATAGGTAAAGGTGTCGGAGCTTCTGGTGATCTTGGAAGATCTGATAAAGTTGGATATACAGGAAGCAAAGGCAGTTTCTTAGGTTTTGGAAGAGCTGAAGGTGTCGATCCAAGTCAAAGCCAGCAGACTGGAGCAGAAACATCTATAACAGATACTAGTAAAGGCAAAGATCTTTCTAACACTTTTGCTGATGATGCAGCGACAACTGATTCAGAAACAACTTATATTTGCACAGCACTATATGATATGGGCGATATGAAACAATATATATACGAATATGATCAGAGATATGGAAAGTTAGTGCATCCAGCAGTTTACAGAGGATATGAACTCTGGGGAAAATTTTTAGCTAAACAAATTAGAAAAAAAGGTTTAATATATAAAATTGTTAAACCGATAGCTTTGGCATGGGCTTATCAAATGGCTTACGATTTGTCAAAAGGTAAGAAAGGCAAAAACAGCAAACCTGTTAAAATACTTAAAACGATTGGCGAAGGAGTCTGCTATGTCCTTGGTCAAATTTTTAAAAGGAGATTTAAATGGCAGAAGTCAACATAGGAAATTTTGAAGAGAATGCTAAATTGTTCGTTGAGAAGATGGGCTTTCCTCATGACTCAGAAGGATTAGAGTTAAGCGAAGACCAGCTTGTTAACTTTTTATTATTGTGTTATCAAGAGATGGTNCTNCCAGACGAAGAGGAAGAGACNGAAGAAGAGCATATGGATGGTGACATGAAAGTTAAAGTAATGAAAGTTGATAGTGATGATATGCGTGGTATCATGGATGAGATACTAGGTCATGGTGGTCCGAAAGTGAGTATGTGATGCCAGGAACTAAAGATATGGGAGCACTAGGAAATATCCCAAAAGATATGCCAGCTGATGGTATACAAAAAGTAATGGACAACTTCAGCATTGATGATTACAATACACCTTTTACATTTTTAGACGCATATAGAAGAAATGGTGGAAATATACTAGAAGCTATCGTGCCTTTACAAGATGCTTTTCAATTAGATAGAGAACAGGCTATACCGATCATAGATCAATATGTAAAACAATTTTCAGGAAGTTAATATTATGCCATTTAGTAAATATTCCCCAAAGCAAAAAAAGTTGGCAGGATTGGCTGGTAATAAGAAAAAAATTACTGGAGCAGATTTTAAAAAACTTGCTAGTCTAAAAAAGAAAAAGAAAAAGACAAGGAAAGCATAATGTCATTGTATGAAAATATACATGCCAAACGTAGGAGAATAAAAGCAGGATCAAAAGAGAAGATGCGTAAAAAAGGTGCCAAAGGTGCACCAAAAGCATCAGCATTTAAGAGAGCGAAAAAAAGTGCCAAAAAGAAAGTTTAAAAAAGTTCCCAAGACTAAAAAAGGTGTACCAAAGAAATATCTTGCTGGTGCAAAAAATCCAAAGGCAAGGGAAAGAGAGATTAAGAGAACTGCTAAACTATATCGTGAGGGCAAGTTAACACCTGCTATGATGGACAGGATAAGTAAAAAAAGGAGTAAATCATAATGGCACCAAAGAAAAAACCAGCTACTAAGAAAAAAGGTGGCAAATATGCAGGCATTCCTGGAGCGAGTCGTTTCTCAAAATCTAAACTTGATGCTGTTTATAAAAGAGGACTTGGTGCATATTATTCATCAGGCAGTAGACCAAAGACATCAGCGAATGCTTGGGCGATGGGTCGTGTAAAAAGTTTTGTTTCAGGTAAAGGTGGAGCAAGAAAAGCAGATGCAGATCTATTAAAAGGTAAGAAAAAAACAACAAAGAAAAAGGCATAATCATGGCAAACAAATCAGTAGAAGCACCAAAAGGTTTTCATTGGATGAAGTCAGGCAAAGGTTTTAAGCTAATGAAAAATCCAGCTGGTGGGTATAAACCTCACAAAGGAGCTAGTTTAAAAGCATCATTTGAAATACAAACTGTACACAAAGGGAGTAAGAAATAATGGTAAGAGTAAAAGTTGTTGAAGAGAAAAAAGAAGAAGAGAAAAAAGAAGAAAGCAAGTAATGGCAACTTACAAAGGCAAGAAAGTTACATTAAACAAGCCAAGACGCATTGGTAAAGGCGAAACTTCTTATGGTAAAAAGAAATCAGTTGTTTACGTTATGGATGGCGATAGAGTCAAACGAGTTACATTTGGCGATCCCAATATGAAAATAAAAAAGAATCAAAAAGGTCGCAGGAGCAATTTTAGAGCAAGACATAATTGTGATACTCCTGGACCAAAAACAAAGGCAAGATATTGGTCTTGTAAGGCATGGTGATATGGGTGCTGGTTCTAAATTTATCAAAAAGAAAGTCGAGGATTTTTTAAAAAGTTTTGATAAAAAAACTTATTATCATGGGACAAAATCAGATATAAAAGAATTTGATGAAAGGTCTTTTTTTACAGACGATCCTGAAGAAGCAAGTATGTACTCAACAGGAGAAGCATTTGCTCAAGATCCAGATTTAAAAGGTGCAAGAGTTTATCCTGTTAAGATTAAAACAGACAATATTTTTGATGTTGAAAATAAAGAGCATCATAAACTTATTAATGAAATTGCTAATAAGATGGGATATCCTAATGTAAGTGATGATATTGAAACTTCAATGTTTGGGATAGGTTCTGCTGATTTGGAAGGACCAGATGAATTGCAAGATTTATTAGAGATGGCAGGTTTTGATGGAGTCAAAGAAAGATTTCCTTCCGACACAGGAGGAGTTATAGAGAATATTGTTTTATTTAATCCTGCAGGGAAAGTTCGTTCGGTTAATGCTAAATTCGACCCATCTAAATCATCATCAGGAAATATATTGTCTTCAGTTGGTGGTGGGTCTGTTGCTTTGGGTGCATTGTCTGGATTAGAGGAAGGGACATAATATGGCTAGTGCAAAAGTAAAAAAAGTTGCAAATGCAGAAATAAGAGCAGCAAAGAGTTTTCTTGAACGAAGAGGATTAACTTCTGATGAAATAAGTCCTAAGAAGTTTGCCACTGCAGCAAAAAAGCTGGATAAAGGTTTTACAGAAACTCTAAATATATTAGTTAAAGAATTAAGTGGTGGTCAGGTCTAATGGATTTAAAAGAGTTTTTTGCGAGTATAAAAGCCAAAGTTCCAACTGTTAACATACAAGGATCAATTATGGACAATGAGAAAGTCCTTATGGGCAAACTTGATGGGCAAGATATTTACAAAACAAGGGACAGAGCCAGAGCAGAAGGAGATGTGATGTTAAATTTTCAGGCTCCATCGGTGGTAGATAATATGCCAACATCATTTGGAGTTGGTGCTAGTGGTCAATATTTTACACAAACTGATAAATTTCCAGAGCAACTTAAAAAGTTTGGTTTTCCAGAAAAAGTAGATTTTGGCAAAGGTTTGACTGTGGATCAACTAAGTGCATATTTAAATACACCTGTTACAGAAAATTTAGACTTTAATTTAAATGCTAGAATTAATCCTTATTATGTAGATCCAGTTGATAATCAAATGTTAGGAAAAGATAAATTTATAGGTGCTAATTTGGAGTATAAGTTTTAATGGCTGAGATGGAGATGTTAAATCAGTTACCAACTGCAGCTTCCGATCGAAGTTATAAGTTCAGTGACGATACGCTAAGAGATACATCAACTAAATATTTAACAGGAGCATTGTCAGCACTAGGTATGTCAGATACTAATGCTCTAAGGTTTGCAAGAGATTTTACAGGTCGTCCAGATATGGACGATATTGGTCAGAGTTTTGGAGTTTTAGATTTTACTCCTGCTGGATTAGTTTATGGTGTTGATGAAGCAGTCGATCAGTTTCAAGCTGCAAAGACTCCAATAGATTATATTGCTCCAACAGTCGGTCTTGGTCTAAGTGCAGCCGAAGCATTCCCAGTAACTAAAATTATGATTAAACCATTAAGAGTATTCTTAAAGAATCTAGGTAATAAAGCTGTATCAGATGCACCAGTTGATATTAGTAGAAGAAAAGTTGTTCAAGGTATTGCTGATGAGATAGTCGATGATGGATTATCAGCAAAGGAATTTACAAAAATGCTCCACGAAAACTATCGTAAAAAAATTGATAAAGATAAAAGGAAAACATTGAAAACTTTAGCAACTGTTCCAGCAGCAGCAGTAGCAACAGAACCATTAATTGGTGCTTTAGGTAATTTGCCAAAAGGGAAAGTTGCTAAAAAAGTTTTTAAAAAGTTGCCAAAATCAAAATTTGATATTCCTGCTTTAATTAATCAAGTTGATGAGGCTGTCGAACTTGGTTTTAGAGAAAANATAGATATGATTGATGATGATGAGGCTGTTGAACTCATAAAAGACTTATTTGATGAAAAAGAAATGAGAAAAATAGGTATAGATCCCAAAAACATAACATATGAGGATTTGTCAAATGACGAGGTTGTGCATTATTTAAAAAGAGAACCAGTTAATCCTAATGCTTATCTCGATGAACAAGATTTATTGGAAAGTATGGAAGATGAAATAAATGATTATCTCTCTGGCAAATTAGATCTTGATGATCTTGATCAGGGAGCAAGTGGTGCTTATAATCTTATAAAATCTCTTCAAGACGATTATGGTCTTGACAGAGAAGGCATTAGAAAATTTTTATATAAATCGAGTGATTCTAAATAATGGCACCATTTTCAAAAGCATTATCACCTTTTTTAACAAGCTGGTTTGAGAGTCTTGCTCGTAAGATGCAACCTAATCTTATAGATCGTTTTTCTAAACCAACAAAGTATGCTGCTGGCAAAGATCCAGAAACTTTAATAGCAAAAGCTGGNGAAAAAGCTAAGAGTCTTGAGGAAAAAGCTCCAGAGTTTTTTGATATAATTGAGCCGAAAGATTTATACAGTGGTCTTAAAAGAGCTCAATCAGGAGAAACTGCTATGGGCTTAATTAATCCTTCTGATTTTAGAAAGATTGCAGCACCATTACCTGATGACATAAAAGGCAATGACATGTCTGATATACTTACAAGGCAACTTATAGATTCAAGTAAAGAAAATGTTGAAAAGATAGAGGATTTAATAAGAAATAAAATATTGCTAGGAGATACCAGTGGATCTGGACTTCCAGAGCTGGGTTTTAATATTCCATATCATAAAGTATTTCAGACAACATTTCATGAAGGTCGGCATAGAAACAGAGCATTAGAAAATTTAGGATATGATAAATCTTTAGTTGAGATGTACCCAACAACATCTTCTGGAGATGTAGTTACTTATGAACCAGACGTCAAAGAATTTATAGATGCTCCAAAAGATACGCAAATTCATAGTCAAGGTGGATTTGCAGGAACTACAGCAGACAAAGTTAATGTTGGTACATTAGGCGATTTAATAAAATTTTTAAGTGTTGGTGGTATAGCAACAAAAGGTGCATTAAGTCAGTTTCCTGAAGAATAATATTTACTAATTGATAGGAATTACTTAAAATGAATAGAACGCAATTTTCATCACTAATATCAAAAGGAGGCAAAACGATGAAACATGGTAAGAAAAAGATGGCTAAACCAAAAATTAAAAAACTTAAAGGCAAAAAGAAGATGGTTAAAAAATCCTATGGAAAATAAGGATGTTCAAATTTTTGTAACTGGAGTTTCAATGGCAGGAGAAAGTAGTCTTAATGAACACGATAGAGCTCCTGAAGAAGATAAAGTTAAATCTGAGGGAAAAGAAATCGGCAATAGCCGAGAAGATGATTGAAGGTCGGATATCTGATTTCCAATCATATTCAAAAGACGTTGGTATAGCTCAAGGACTAGAAGATGCTTGTGCGATTATTGACGAAACATTAAATAAACTAGACGAAGGAGATGAATAAACATGCCTCATCAACATGAAGTAGCAAAGATTTATACTGATGAAGAGTCTAAATCTACAGTTGGGCAACATCAATTGCCTATACCTATGGGCTGGAAAATATTAATTCAGCCTAACCAAATCAAGCAACAAACTAAAGGTGGCATATTGCTACCATCAAAAGCTCAGGAAAATGAAGCATATTTGACTGCGCATGGCGAAGTTGCTTCTGTTGGAGAACTAGCATATCGAGATAGAAACACTGGTGATAGGTGGAAACAATCTGTCATACCAAAAGCTGGTGACAAAGTTACATATGGAAAATATGCTGGTCAAAAATTAATAATAAATGGTGTAAAATTTCTTTTACTTAATGATGACGAGATAACATCTATCTTGCCTGATAGTGTAGAAGTTACAGCATATTTATAATAAGCGAACAAACTTGGAGACGCAACCATGGAAGAAGAAAAGAATCCAGTATTGGATGAAATAAATAAAGAGATCGAAGAAACCAAGCGAAAGACTGCTGGTGATGAATTCGAGATAGAGATTGCTGAAGAGCAACCAGAAGAAAAAATAGAAGCTAAGAAAGAAGAAGAAAAACCAAAAGAAAAAATTTCTGATGAAGATCTTAGCAAAAGAGTTCAAGCAAGAATAAATAAAATTACTCAACAGAGGAGGGATGCAGAACTTGAGACAAAAAGAGCTCAAGAAGAAACTGCTCAACTAAAAGCTAGACTTGAACGATTAGAGAAAGGATCTGAGACTCAAGCACAGAATGAATTTCATAACAAATATGAATTAACCAAGAAAGCATTAGTTAAGGCAGTTGAGGAAGGAGATACAGAAGCTCAAGTAAACTTTCAAGAGCAGTTAGCAGATATGCGTGCTGCGATAAGAGTTGCTGAAATGCAAAAACAAATGCAACAAACTCAAGCTGTATCACCTACAGTTGGTCGTGCTCAACAGACTGTTACTAATCCTGCTCCTGAAAAAGCAATGGTTTGGTGGCAAAAAAATAACTGGTTTAATTCTAAAGGATATGAGAGAGAAACTGCTGCAGCAAGAGCAATAGATGTTCAACTTGATTTAGAAGGATATGATAAAAATTCAGACGAATATTATAATTTATTAAATAATCGTTTACGAAATATGTTTCCCGAGCTAATATCAGAAAGTGAAGTTGTTGAAAGTAAGCCGAGAGCAAAAAGCAGACAACCAGTATCACCAACTGCAGGTGGCTCTACTTATAAAGGCAATAGAGTGCGTATGACACAGGATCAGTTACGAATGGCAAGAGAGCTTGGAATTAATGATGAGGCAAGTTTGAAAAAATATGCATCTGAAATACAGAAAAGTCAAAGGAGTTAATCATGGCTGAGAATAGAAATGTTAGAGCACAACAAATAAGAGAAAATGTTCGTGATGAAGAGAGTAGACCTCAAACTTCATGGACACCACCAGCATTGTTGGATGCACCCGAACCTCGTCCTGGGTATATTCAGCGATGGGTTGCTACCTCGATTCAGGGGAAGGACACACCTGATAACGTATTTAAAAGAATGCGCGAAGGGTGGGAAGCTCGCCCTGCTAGTACTGTGAAAAGTAAGTTGTTTCCGACTATTAATCATGGGCAGTGGGAAGGTTGTATTGGGATTGAAGGAATGTTGCTCTGTGAAATGCCTGTTGAAAAACATAAAGCAATGAAAGCATATCACCACCAAAAAAGTGTAGAGCAAAATGAATCACTCGCAGGAGATCTTGATGCGTTAGGACGAAAAACTGGACAAGAGATTTTCCAAGAGAGGAAAAGTTCAGTGAGTGGTGGCAGGCAAATGTCTGTCATGGAAGATTAACTTAACTTAGAAGGAAGAAAAAATGGCAAATGTTGATGCTGCTTTTGGGCTAACACCCATCCGTCATCTAAGTGGGAATGGTTACTCTCGTGCTAATAAATATACTATTACATCAGGTTTGGCAGAAAATATTTTTACTGGCGATCTATGTATCCTCACTGCAGATGGTGTTTTAACACCTCATAGTGCTGGAGAAGTAAATAATATTGGTGTGTTTGCAGGAGTTTCTTATACTGCTTCAGATGGCTCTTATGTTTATTCACAGTATTGGCCATCAGGCACAACTGCAACTAATATAGTTGCATATGTGTACGATGATCCACATATAGTTTATAAAGTTCAATCTGCAGGAACACCTGCCCAGACTAACATAGGCAATTGTGCTGAAGTTGTTGCTGGTGCAGGATCCACTACTACAGGTCAGTCAGGTTTCGAAATGAATGGTACTATGAGCAATGGTACAGCTAGTTTGAAAATACTAGGTTTATATGAAGCTCCAGACAATGCCTTTGGTACAAATGCAATAATGGAAGTCGTTATCAATGAGCATCTGCTCAAAGATAGTGCTGGAATATAGGGAGATTTATAAATGGCAATGAATAGAGCACAATTTGCAAAAATGCTTGAGCCAGGATTAAACACCTTGTTCGGCTTAGAATACGATTCGTATCCACCAGAGTACACACCAGTGTTTGAAAGCAACACTTCTCAAAAAGCATTTGAAGAAGATGTATTGCTAACAGGTTTTGGTTTGGCTCCAACAAAAGATGAAGGTGCTGGAGTATCTTATGATTCTGCATCACAACAGTTTACTGCAAGATATCAACATGAAACTATCGCATTAGCATTTTCAGTTACTGAAGAAGCTGAGGAAGATGGTCTTTATGGATCAATTGCATCACGTTATACAAAAGCATTAGCTAGATCTATGGCTTCTACTAAAGAAATCAAAGCAGCAAATGTTTTAAATAATGCGACAAGTACAACTGGTGGTGATGGAGTATCTTTATTAAGTACAGCCCATCCGACTCAAAATGGAAATCAAAGTAATACTTTGGCAACTGCAGCAGATTTATCAGAAACTTCATTAGAAAGTATTTTGATTAATATTGCTGATATGAAAGATGATCGTGGTCTTAGGATCGCAGCACAAGGAACAATGTTAATTATTCCAACTGCTTATTCTTTCGTTGCAGAGAGATTACTTGAAAGTCAGTTAAGAACTGGAACTGCAGACAATGACATTAATGCTATCCGCAATGGTGGTTACCTGCCTCAAGGATATCATGTAATGAGACGTCTTACAGATTCAGATGCTTTCTTTATTAAAACTGATGTTCCAGATGGATTAAAAATGTTCCAAAGAAGTCCTATGAAAAAAGGCATGGAAGGTGATTTTGAAACTGGCAATGTTAGGTATAAAGTAAGAGAAAGATATTCTTTCGGTTTTACTGATTGGAGAGGAATCTTCGGCACAGAAGGTGCTGCTTAAAAACTAGCATGAGAGAGGGGATAACTCCTCTCTCAAACCTTGATTGCAATAATGCAAACCAACCCAAGACAAGGAGATTAAAATGGGTACAACAACATTTAGTGGTCCAGTTAGATCACAAGACAGTCTTAAATTAATTAGTAAAGATTCAACTAGTGGGTTGATTGCTGACAGAACATTACATGGGAATGCAGCACATGATACTAGGAGATATTATTTAGAAGAGTGGTTTAAGCAAATACCTAAATTAAATGCAGTAAACACTATTGATCCAGATGCAGACGATGCGTCAGCACTTGCACTTCATGTATTAGCTAACAAAGATTTTGAGGTGTTAGGAACTAATATGACAAGTGCATTGTCAACTAGAAATGCAACTGCAGCAGGTATAACATTAACAACTGCTGGTGCAGACCAAGACCAAGCAATTGTATGTCCACATTTAGATAGCAATCAAACTGCATGGACAGGCACATTGTGGGGAACAGAAAACCAAACAGTTTGGGAATGTTCTATTAATACAAATGCTATCGATAATCAGAAATTATGGGCAGGTCTTAAATTAACAAATGACCAGCTTATAGCAACTGATGCTAACCAATTATTTTTTAAATTTCAAACAGATGCAACAAATTCAGAATCATTTGATGATTTTACAAAATGGCATTTTATTCATAGTATAGGTGGTACAGATTATATAAGTCAATTACCAATCACAGTTGCAGCGAATACTATTTATCATTTTAAAATTGCTATAGATGCAGATAGAAAAGCATCAATATTTGTTGATGGTGTTCAGTATAATGTTACAAGCACTTCAGGTTCAACAGGTGGTACTGCTGTAACAAGTGGCACAACAAAAACAGCAGCACTTACAGATGATGTTGATTTTATACCTTATATTGGTATTGAGGCAGGTGCTGCTGCAGCAGAAGCAGTAGATGTTCATTATCAGTGCATTAGTAGAACGATATTTGAATAAAATATAATGGGGGATTAATTTCCCCCACTTTTATAAGGAGATTTAAATGGGTTATCAAACTGATGTAAGTGTATTAACAGTAAGTGATGAGAATGCTTCTGATGATGATAGATTAGTTACAGCAGCACAGCCAGATACTTCAGCAACAATGGCGAATACGACATTCGCTGGAGGTGCAGCAAGAAATGTTATTGTAACTACAACTGGTACAGGTGATAATGGAAAGACTTGTACAATTACAGGCACTGATGTTTTTGGTGCTGCACAAACAGAAGTAATTACATCAACAGGATCAGCAGAAGCAGTTGCAGGAGCAAAATTATTTTTGACAGTGACAGCAGTAGAATGCTCGGCACAATATGCAGCAAATATAAAAGTTGGTTCAGGAGTATTATGTGCTCAAGCAGTTGGTGGTGGTGCAAGAATAAGATTAAAAGGCATGTCAATAACTTCAGGTGGCACTGCTGGTACAATATCTTTTATAAATGGCACACCAGAAAGTGGTACAACATTATTTACAGCCAGAACAATAGGAACTGCTAATGATGTTGTAGATAGGACTATACCTGCAGAAGGATTATTATTTGCAAGTGGTATGAGTGTATCATATACAGTTGATCATGCAGATATGATGACATTCTTTTTTACATAAGGATTAATTATGGCAACATCTGGAACAGTTACATTTAGACCTAATGTTGAGGAAGTAATAGCAGAATCTTTTGAAAGATGTGGTATTGATCCACAAACAAGAACTGGTGATCATGCTAGATCTGCAAGAAGAAGTTTAAATTTATTATTTTCTGAATTTGCTAATCGTGGCATTAATTACTGGACTGTAACGCAAAACAATTTAACTCTTGTAAGTGGCACAACCAATTATACACTGCCAGTAGGAACGATTGACATATTAGATGCAGTTGTAAGAGATAGTTCATCGAATACAGATCAGATTATTAATAAAATTACTTTACAGGAATATAATCAGATACCAGATAAAAATAATGCAGGAAAACCAAGTCAATATATGATTGATCGGCAATATACTCCTGTTATATATCTTTGGTCAGTTCCTAATGTTTCTACATTATCACTTAATTATTGGGCGATGAATCAACAAGAAGATGTAACAGCATCTAATCAAGACACAGATATACCTTATAGGTGGAGCGATGCAATTTGTGCAGGTCTATCAGCAAAATTAGCTATGAAATATGCACCAGACAGATTCCAGATGTTAAATGAAATGTATGAGAGGGCATTTAGCTTTGCAGCATCAAGTGATAATGATGGTGTAAGTTTACGAGTACAACCAACAGCACTGAATATAATATAATGGCAAGATACGCAAGTGGTAAAAAATCAAAAGCAATAAGTGACATAAGTGGTTTTAAAGTTAATTATAAATCTTTAAAAACTACATATGATAATTTAAGAGTTGAGCCAGAAGAATTTGATCCTAAACATCCACAACTTACACCAGCAAAAAATGTTTTTGATGCAACTGCGTTATTTCAACCACGACCAGACAATGCTGAGGAAAATGTAAAATTATTTTTAGGATTTACACAAGATATATTTGCAAGCAAAGTTGAAAAATCACAAAAAGGCATAGGTGCAAAGGCAACTGGTAATGTTGCATTATTATCAGGATTTAATTTTAATTTTGGTGCTGATAGTGGTAGTGTAGCAGGAACAGGTGCATTAGGAACTGTTAGTGTTGAAACAGAGCAGTTAATTAATGAGGAATCAGTTAGTGGTACAGGTGCAGTTGGTGTAGTTAATGCAATTAGCAATGCTGTTACTGTAACTGTGGCAGAAGTAGAAGGAGCCAATAAATATTTTATAGATGGAGTGCAACAAGCGACATTAGAATTAGCTGAAGGAAACACTTATGTATTTACATATCCATCTGCACACCCATTTAGATTATCAACAACATCAAATGGCACTCATGCAAGTGGTTCAGAATATACAAGTGGTGTGACTCACGACTCATCTACTCAAACAACTTTTGTTGTACCAACTGATGCACCACAGTTATACTATTACTGTTCACAACATTCTGCTATGGGTGGAACTGCAAATACTCCAAGTGCCTCTGTTCCAGTTGCATTAAGTCTTACTGAAACTGGTGTTGCTGGTACAGGTGCAATAGGCACTGTAACATTAGTTGCTAATCCTGTAGAAACTGGTGTTGCTGGTACAGGTGCAATAGGATCAGAAACAATTAAGATAAGTGGTTGGGGTAATGAAGCATGGGGTGATAATACATGGGGTGATGGATAATGAATTATGCAACATTAGTATCTAATATACAAAATTATATGGAAGATGATAGTACAGAATTATCAAATTCTATAAATGAAATAATATCAAAAGCAGAGGAAATGGTTTTTCAAAGGTTGCCGAGTTTGCCTTGCTTCAGACAATTAACTACTGGAACATTATCTGTAGGAACATCTGATTATACAGTAGCAAATGCAAGAATGATAAGGCAGGTTTCAATTACAGATAGCAGTAGTAATGTAATATATTTAGATCATAGGATAGATAGTTATTTAAGAGATTATCATCCTAATGCAAGTACAACATCTACACCAGAAATGTATAGCACTAAAAATGCAACAACTTCTGGAATTATAATAACTTTAGCACCTACACCAAGTGCAACTTTAGCATTTCAGGTTGATTTTGTTGCTCCAGCAACAGGACTTTCTTCAAGTAATACAACAACTTGGTTAGGTGACAATGCAGAAAGTGTATTATTGAATGCAGCTCTATTTGAAACTTCTGCTTTTCTTAAGAACAGAAACAGTATAGAGTTGTATAAAGTTAAATTCGATGAAGCTATTGCATTGTTTCAACAGGAAATGGGAAGAAATTACACAGCAGAATATAATGCAGGAATATAAGGAGTAAAACTATGGCAATATCTCAAGCAATGTGTACATCTTTTAAATCTGAAATATTAGATGAACAACATGATTTAGTTGCAGACACTTTAAAAATAGCACTTTACACAAGTTCTGCTAGTTTAGGTGCAGGAACAACTGCTTATTCAACAAGCAATGAAATAAGTGGAACAGGTTATACTGCAGGTGGAGTAACATTAGGCAGTAAAGCAATTACAACTCATGGAACAGCAGTTTGTTTTGATTTTGCTGATCCAACATGGACAAGTGCTACATTTACAGCAAATGGTGCATTGATTTATAATAATACCAATAGCAACAAAGCAATCGCAGTGTTAGCATTTGGTGGTGATTTTACAGTATCTGGTGGTACATTTCAAATAGTTTTACCAGCAGCAGGAACTAGTGGAATAATTAGAATAGATTAGGAGTTAAATAAATGGCTAGTTATGACAATAATCTTAGATTACTTGAAATAGCACAAGGTGCTGAATCTGGAACTTGGGGTACAAAAACAAATCTTAATTTAGAACTTATTGGAGAAGCATTTGGTTTTGGCACAGAAGCTATAACAGAAGATGCTAATACTCACGACACAACAATATTAGATGGTAACTCAGATCCATGCAGACCGATATATATTATATATACAGGAGCATTGGATTCAGATTGTACAATAACAATCTCTCCAGATAGCATAAAAAGAGTTCATATAATTAAAAATGCTACAACTGATAGTGGTAGTTCAGGACCATATAATATTCTTATAAAACAAGGTTCAGGTGGTGGTGCAGCAGTTACTATACCAAATGGAGATACAAAAGTTGTTTCATTAGATGGTGGTGGCAGTAGTGCAATAGTCACAGATGTATTCGCATCATTAAGTGTTGTTGATTTAAAAGTTCAAGATGATCTGACTTTAAAATCTGATAGTGCAGTATTAGGTTTTGGTGCTGATACAGACACAACATTAACTCATACTGATGGAACTGGATTAACTTTAAATGGCACAAATAAACTGACATTTGGTGATACAGCTAGTTTTGTGCATCAAAGTTCAGATGGAGTTTTAACAATAGCAGGGGAAGCAACCATAGCATTATCAGCATCTACAGCAGTTACAGTAAGCCATGACCTTAAATTAAATACTGATGGTGCAATTTTAGGTTTTGGTGTAGACAATGAAATAACATTAACTCATGTACATGATACAGGACTTATACTAGGTGGCACAACACCAACACTAACAATAGGTGATGCTGGAGCAGAGGATGCTAAAATAGTATTTGATGGCAATGCACAAGATTTTTATATAGGTTTGGATGATAGTGAAGATGATTTGGTAATAGGTAAAGGGTCTGCATTAGGGACAACTCCAGCTTTATCAATAGACGAAAATTTATTAGTAACAGTATCAGATGACATAAAAGTTACTGATAGAGCATATGGTCATGTACATGATAATAGTAACAGTTTTACATTTGATCTATCTGAATCAAATGATTTTAAAACAACTTCAAATACTGGCTCAACAATAACATTTACAAATGTTAAAGAAGGTCAATCTGGAAACATCATGTTAGTAAATGGTGGCAATCATGCTATTGTTGGTCATGCAGATGTAGCAATAAATGCTTCAGTTTTAAGCACAATATCTGCAACTGGAACATATCATTTAGCTTATTTTGTAACTGCAGCAAGTGGTAATAATACAATATTAGTTTCAGCATCAGGAATATTAACTTAGGAACTTAATATGAGTATAATAAAAGCAAATGGTGCAGGAGATCAAAGCACAGGATTTTATAATGGTGTTGTTACACAATCTGCAAGGTTTAATAGTGGTAGTAGTACAAATTTGTCAAAAACACCTGATGCTAGTGATAGAAAAGTTTGGACATGGAGTGCTTGGGTAAAAAGAACCAGTTTAAGTGCTTCAAGAGCAATTTGGTCAGTAACNAGTTCTGCTCATTTTGCTATTTTTTTTAATAGTGATGATTCACTAAGAGTTTGGACTAATGGTGGCAATGGTTCAATTTATACTAATCGTCTTTTTAGAGATACAAGTTCTTGGTATCATATAGCCTTAACATCAAAAAATTCAGGTAATTACTTTGAGCTTTACATTAATGGTGTAAAAGAGACATCATTTTCTTATGACAACAGATCAAATTATCCAGGCAGTAGTGACACAGAAGTTAACAGTAATGCTGTTCATTATTTAGGTGCATGGAATAATGGTGGATTACAATATTTTGATGGTTATTTAGCAGATGTTAATTTTTTAGATGGAATAACTGTAGGTGATACTAGTGGTGTTTTAGATGAATTTATTGAAATAAAAACAGATATATGTATTCCCAAAGCATATTCTGGCTCATATGGCACAAATGGTTATAGATTACAGTTTACTGGATTTTTAGGTACAGACACAAGTGGTAATGACCCAGCAAATAATTATACACCAAGTGGTTTTGGGTCACAAGATACAAATATTCCAGATTGCCCAGAAAATAACTTTTGTACTCTAAATCCTTTACATTATTTAACTGACAGTAATCTTTTAACACATGGAAGTACAAGGTTGCCATATACCTCATCTGCTCATAGAGCTCATGCAGGCACTATGTTTGCTAAATCTGGTAAATGGTATTTTGAAGTTAGAACTGCCAGAGATACTGCAAACTCTGGTTATGCCATAGGTGTTGGGTTACAAGATTCACAACACACTCTAACTTATGCAACTGGTGCTCACAACTATGTTTTTTATGCTAATAATAACAATGCAAGATTTACTGCTAACACAAGCACAACAACACTTTCTACAGATGGGACACACGCACCTGATGCTGATGATATAATTCAAATTGCTTACGATGCTGATAGTGGTAAAATATATGTAGGTGTTTCTGATCAATATTTTGCAGCAGACGGAGGAGTAGATGGTAATCCTGCAGCAGGTACAAATGAAACTGCCACTTTGAGTACAGCTATAGATTATTTGCCTTTTGTTGGTGTTTATGCAAATGTGGCAGTAGTTAATTTTGGACAAGATAGTTCTTTTGCTGGAAATATAACAAGTGGTTCAGCATCAGCTCAAGATGGAAATGGATTTGGAGATTTTTACTATACTCCACCGAGTGGTTTTATGGCTATTTGTAACAGCAATTTACCTGATACTGGATTTAATGCTGATGAAGATGAACAGCCAAATAGTTACTTTGCAACATCTACATGGACTGGAAATGGTAGTAATAATGCAATAAGTGGTTTAAATTTTCGTCCAGATTGGATATGGACAAAAGATACTAATGGAACAGAAAACCATATTCTTATGGATAGCAATAGAGGAAACACACACAGATTAAGCTCAAATAATAGTGCTATAGAAACAACTGACTCAAATGTTGCTTTAGCAGAAACTGATAGTGGACAGTTTGCTAATTCTGATGGATTTACTTTAACACAATACCACGATAGCAATGTAAGCTCATCAACAAATATAGGTTGGTCTTGGAAAATGAATGGTGGCACAACTACAACTCATACTGCAACTGGTACAACAGCAGCAACCACAATGCAAAGAAATACCACTGCTGGAATTTCTATGGTTACTTATGTTGGTACTGGTACTGCAAATGATACAGGTGACCAAGTATTAGCACATGGTCTACGGATTGGCAGTACAGACACTAAACCAGAGATGATGATTATTAAAGCTAGGGATTATGCAGGAGGTTGGGTAGTTTGGCATAAAGATATGGGTGGAACTTTAACTACAGATTTTTTAATTTTAGACACTAGTGCTGGCACAGCATCAAATTCAGACAAAATTTGGGATGCAGCAGAACCAACTACAACTACATTCTCAGTAGGAATGGACTGGAATGTTAACAGAGGTCCTAATTCACTTGGAGCAGGAAATACTGCAAATAATTATGTAGGATATTTCATGGCATCTGTTGACGGATATAGTAAGATTGACAGCTTCACTGGAAATGCAAGCACAGATGGGACTTTTATTTATACAGGTTTTAGACCTCAATTTATCATAGCAAAATCTGTAGGAACTGGATCATGGCATTTAGTAGATCAGAAACTAGATGTAAATCCAGTAGGATATTTAAATGCAGATGAAGCAGTTGTATATCAGGATTATAATCATTATGATATTTTATCAAATGGATTTAAAATAAGAGATAATGGATCTCATTCAAATCCAAGTGGTACTGTGGTTTATGCAGCATTCGCTGAAACACCATTTAAATTTGCAAATGCAAGATAGGAGATAAATATGGTTTGGAAACATAATGGAAGAATTATAAAAATAGGAAAAGAATGGATAAGTGATGATAACACTAAATATCCAAGACAATGGAATAATTTAACAGATGCACAAAAAAAGTCTGCTGGTTTAGTTTGGGAAGATGACCCAGTTGTAGAAACTTTTGACAATAGGTTCTACTGGGCAAAAGATATTGAACGAAAACTTGCAGATGTCAATATGGTTGATAAAGATGGAAAAGCTGTTATTGATACTCTTACTGGAAAACAAATAGTTACATTAGGTCTTAAATCTATATGGATTGAAAAAACAAAAAAACAAGCAAATTATTTACTTTCTAAATCTGACTGGGAAATAACAAGGAAAGCAGAAAAAGGAACTTCCATTGCTAGTGCGACCTCTACTTTTAGAGATAAAGTAAGAACTGCTTGTAATACTATTGAAACGAATATTAACAATTGTTCTAGCTTAGATGATTTTAAAAAATTGTTTGTTGCTCCAACTGACAGCAAGGGAAATGTAACAGGTAAAGCACCAATAGATGATTTCCCAAATGAGGAGTAAAATGGACAAACCGACTATACAAAGCATTAATTTAAAATTAGAAAGACATTTAGCTGTAAGTGATGAGAGATGGAAAGAGACAATTTTAAGAATAAAACGTATGGAGCATATTATGATTGCAACATCTGGAACTGCTATTGTTATGTTAATAGGTTTATTGGTTAGGTAAATATGACAGCTTTTATGTTGGCTTGTTATTTAAATGGTGTAGCACAAGGAGGAATTTATTTTAGAAATGTAACTGATTGTACATTTTATACAGAGTATTTAAGTAATCAAACATATGATAGTGCTACTGGTGAGAACATGAAATACAACTGCATTTGTAAACTTGTACCACGAGTAGACGAAAAGAAAATAAAGGTTTATTAATGACCCAAAAAAAACTACAGAAAAAATCTAAGTTTGGAAGTGCTTGGGATATAGATGGTGATGGTGAAATCACAGATTCTGAAATAGAACAAGCTAAAGAGATTCAAGAAACAGAAACTAAACTTAGAAAGAATCTAGCACAACTTCGTATGGCTAGATATACATTGATAGGCATGGGTGTATTTACAGTTGCTATGTTTTTAGTTCCAATTGATAGAGTAAATGCTTTAAGTGATATATCAAATTTATTTTATATAAGTGGTGCTGGTATTGTAGGAACATACATGGGAACATCAGCATATATGCAAAAGAATGGAGTTAAATAATGTTAACAGCATTAATTGGTCCTGTTACAAATTTAGTTGGTAAATTTATAGAGGACAAAGACCAAAAGAATAAACTAGCTCACGAACTTGCAACGATGGCAGAGAATCATGCCCAAGAACTTGCAAAAGGTCAAATAGAAATAAACAAAGCAGAAGCTAGTCACAAATCAATATTTGTTGCAGGTTGGCGACCTTTTATTGGCTGGACTTGTGGAATAGCTTTATGTTGGCATTTTGTGTTAGCACCAATAACTGTATTCTTATGTGCATATTTAGGTATTATAATTCCAGAGCTTCCTACATTTGATATGGGCTCATTAATGACTGTTCTAATGGGTATGCTTGGTTTGGGTGGTTTAAGAACTTATGAAAAGCAAAAAGGTTTAACAAAATAATGGATTTAGAAATTTTAAAAAAAGAACTTACTGAAGACGAAGGTTGCAAAAACGAAATATATTTAGACCATCTTGGCTATAAAACATTTGGCATTGGTCATCTAGTTAAAGCAAAAGATCCAGAAAATGATATGGATGTAGGAACACCAGTTTCTGATCAGAGAGTGGCAGAGTGTTTTGATGAAGATATTGATAAAGTTATAGAAGACTGTATTATATTATATGATGATTTTTATACTTTACCTGACGAAGTTCAATTAATTGTAGCCAATATGATGTTTAATTTAGGCAGACCGAGATTAACTAATTTTGTTAGAATGAGAGTTGCAGTAAATAAAGGTGATTGGCAAGAGGCAGCAATACAGATGGAAGATAGTAAATGGTATAAGCAAGTTCCTAATAGAGCTAAAAGATTATGTGAAAGAATGAGGAATGTATCTTAATGCCTTTGAAAATTTTAAAATTTAAGCCAGGAGTTGTAAAAGACATAACAGAATATGCTTCTGGTAAAAATGGTCCATTTTTCACAGATAGTAATTTAGTAAGATTTAGAAATGGATATCCAACAAAAATAGGTGGGTGGGAAGAAGAAACATATTTTTTAGGAACTGCTACAAGTACAGTTGGCACAGTACAAGGTTCACCAAGAAAGATGATAGCTTGGAGAGGCATTAGTGATGGATCAGATTACATAGCAGTTGGTACTCATAGTCATGTTTATATAATAAAAGATAATATTGCTTATGATATCACACCTTTAAGGAAAACAAGTACAAATTTGTCTAATCCTGTAGCAACATCTAATGGTTCATCAACTGTAACCATCACAGATAGTAGTCATGGTGCATCAACAGGTGATTTTGTAGTTATAGAACAAGCAACAGCAACAGGTGGTATAACTGCAGCAACATTAAATGATATTAATGGTTATCAAATAACAAAAGTAGACAATAACTCATATACCATAGATGCTGGAACAAATGCGAGTAGCACAGTATCTAGTGGTGGAGGTACTGCTCTTGATGTAAAATATTTAATTGGTAATGCAGAAAATGTAGGTAATCAAAGTGCAGATCCAGCACTTGGTTGGGGTGTTGGAGCATGGAGTGAAGGTGCATGGAATGAACCTAGAGATGGAACTTCAACTACAGTATCATTAGAATCAACTAATTGGACACTAGTATTATGGGGAGAAGATTTAATACTTAATAACAGAGGTGGGCAATTATATTATTGGGATTTATCAGATTCTGGAATAACAACAAGAGCAGCATTAGTTTCTGCAGAATCAGGAGCAAGTGATGTACCAGCTAGTAATAAAACGATAACAGTATCATTTCCTGATAGACATTTAATTGCAGGTGGGTGTTCCCCTTTGGGAGCAACAACTGCTGATCCTATGCTAGTAAGATTTTCTAATCAAGAAGATTTTGTAACATTTACACCTACAGCAACAAATACATCAGGAGATCAAAGACTAGAAGTTGGTACAAAAATTATTTCTATGATACCAACAAAAGATGAAACATTTATACAAACTGATGAAGCAGCATATGGTATGACTTTTGTAGGACCACCTTTTACATTTTCATTTAGATTATTAGCTGTAAATTGTGGTGCTGTTGCTTTGCATGGTTCAGCAAATGTTGATGGTGATGTTTACTGGATAGGCAAAAGCAATTTTTTTGTTTATAATGGTGCTGTGCAAGAGTTGCCATGTTCAGTACAACATTTTGTATTTGATAGGTTGCAACAGAATTTTATAGATAAAACTTTTGTTGGGCATAATAAAAAATTTAATGAAATAACTTGGTTTTATGTAAGTACAGACAATCCAGTTACTGGAGCAAATCCTGAACCAGAGCCAGACAGCTATGTAACATTAAATTATGCAGATGGTGCTTGGTCAATAGGAACATTGCAAAGAAATGCTTGGAGTGATGCCACTAATATTAGAAAT